>Ga0256828_1000505_pt1 | contig 25658 bp, 33 predicted proteins | sample CV88metaG_FD_185993 | JGI IMG/M metagenome (GOLD analysis project Ga0256828, IMG submission 185993) | Hydrothermal vent microbial communities from East Pacific Rise, Pacific Ocean - CV88 | ecosystem: Environmental > Aquatic > Marine > Hydrothermal vents | place: Pacific Ocean: East Pacific Rise...
AGTAACCTCCATTACCACTAAACTCTGTCCATTCTTTAGGTTTTACAACAAATATAGGGTAACTATAAGTAAAGAATGGTGATAAATCCTTCATCTGTTCGATAATAGCAATCGTAGTATCTGTAAGTTTTAACAGAGTCCTCTTCTTTTTACCTTTTGTTTTTATTGTAACTGTTTTACATAGACCAGCATTTGACTTTACAACAGCATCAATGAGATTTACACCAAGAGTTAATCCTTGTATATTATCAGGGTCTCCAAGTGCTAGTTTCTTCTTACCAATCATCATTTTCTTATTGGTTCGTCTTCGTACTGAAAGCTTCTTGTATTTCTCATCAATATACTTGTTGAGTCTTGGAGCTTCACCTCTAAATACTTCAAGTTTATACTCTTGTTTTATGTAACTTAAGATACTCCTAGCAACTGTTAAGAGTGGTACACTATAAGGAGGATACTTATTGTCCCAAGATGATAGTGTGTTATTCATAATACTAGATAATACAATGTAAGCTAAAGTCTCTTCGTTCCCTAGGTAGTCCATTACAGGTTCTCTTGTAGCAAACGCTATACCTCGTAAGCTCTTAGAGTTTAGATACTCACTAAGTTTCTCTGCTACTATAGGTATAGTCCGTTTGATTAAAACTATACCCTCATTAGTTTCACTTCCTCTACCATCTTCAGTATTCTTAAGGAATATGTTTTGAGCTTTAATAGTAGCTACATCATAAGCATCTCTCTCTAGTTTCTTTTGTATCTCAATCATTATTCTTTCCTACTATGTCTTTGTTTCAGCTCCTCTTAAGGTTACCTTCATAACAGCATTCTCTTGTAACATCTTAGCTATAAAATTGGACAGTTGAGTTGTAGCTATCTTTAAGCCATCTTTAGTATTTTGTGATATATTAGACGGACCATTAGCTTGAGCTTCACCTCCACTTATAACACATTGACTAGCAAAGTTACTTATTAGTATGTTTACAACATTTGTAGCTTCTGCTAACTCTAGGTTTGCCTGTTCTAGTTCTTTGTTATTGCTATCCATTGCTTATACTCCCTTCAAATAAAAATCGGTGGTCTTCTGGTAATTGCTTAAAGATTTCATTAGCTAAATCTCTTATCTCCCACAGTGCTGCTTTACTAGTCCTAAGTGCTAAGAAGTTCTGTAGGCTTCTTGCATTAACAGTCCATACTAAAGAGGTCTTGTAACTTTCTGGGAGACAGTACTTAGCGGTGTCATTAGGTACTCCTTTACTCAGTAAAACCCTTAAGTTCTCAAGAGCATATATAGAAGCATTCCTTACCTCTTCATTTTGTGTAGGTACTATATATTTTAATGCTCTTTCTTTAGCACCTACTGAAATACCAAGCATCTTCCCAGAGTGATTTAGTGATACAAAAGGTTCTTCATCTTTAAGCTCCTTCAAAGTATATCTAGTAGATTTAACACTTAAAGAAGCCATACGATGCCTTGCCAACTCTTGAAGCAAAGCTCTAGAGATACCATCAATGTCAAAGGTATAGTTCAAATGCTCTATGGTACTAGCGTGTTTGTTTTTATTTGCTACACGGTCTATACGCTCTGTGTTACAGCCTGGCTTTAATATAACTTCATCTACTTCAGTTCTCTCTAAATTCATAATTTCATATTTTACATCTGGTGTTGGTTTATTCCAGCACTTTCCTATGGCTTTATCAGATACCCAAAGTGGTGTGTGGTGTAGTAATTTAACTTCCATTATCGTTCCTCCAATCTCTTTATTCTTTTCTCTAGACTATAAATTGTATTACTAAAGTAATCTATCATCTTCTTATAGTCTTTTACTAATTCCTCAAGGCTCATATTACTCTATCTCCTCTTGATTAGAAATTTCTCCATCTAATATCGCTTTTATTCTTTGTTTAGCAATACTATCAGTTATACCATTCATATATACTTTTGCTGCTTTAATAGCTATATCCCTATCTTTTGCATCAGCATCCACTCTTAGAACAACATACCTAGCTTTTGGTTTTATCTTACCATCCACCCTTTTTACTTTATGTTTATTTCTTAGTTTTATAGTACTTATCTTATTGTCTCCTTTTGTATTGTCTTTTGTTTTTAAAATGCCACCTTTATTCTCTTTATGTGAACTACTTGAGATGCCCATCATTAAAAATAATGCAGCAGATAATGGTAGCAGAATACATATTCTGTGTATTATTATATACACAATAATAGTTATTAAGAGTAAAATAAAAGCTAAAGTAAAAAATATCATTAGTCTATCTCCTCTTCATTCTTATCATCTCTAACACAGCTAAATGTTGGTTGGATATAAGAGTCATTCAGTATCTGCTCATACTCTATCTCTACTACCATCCCTATAAAGACTCTAGGTTCCAAACTTCTCTCAGCATCACTCAAACCACTTCCAACAAACACAATACGCCCTTGACTATCTCTAAGTTCTAAACTCCCTATCATTCTACTGTATTTACCCTCGCCAGGTATAGTATTAACACATAATAAATCAGCAGTATGACGCCCTTTAAGCTTCACAGCGTGATGTACTCTCTTACCAAGGTTGTATGTGCTGTTAGGTCTAATTAACATCGCACCTTCCCAACCTTGAGCTATCCAATGGTTTCTTATAGTCAAGGCAGTATCTAGTGTAACCTTTTGAAACACAACAGGTTCTATATCCTTAGGTAGCTTTAGGTTCTGTAAGGTTTGAAGTCTATAATGGAAGTGAGTGTTTGTTCTAAGACCACCATCAGCCCCCATCTTGATACAATCAAATACCATAATCTTAGAGAAATACTCAAGGTCTCTAGTGTTTACTATACCTTTTGTAAAGTTTGTTCTAAGAGTTGTTAGTTTAGCAGACTTTGCTCTAGAACCTAGTTTACCATCTGAGTCATAGAGATACTCACCTATAAGCACGAAATCCTCTTCTAGGTGGCTTAGAGGCTCTCTAAACCGCTCTATATTGAACTGTTTACCTCCTGAAGTCCAGAAAGTAACATCTTTACCTCTCTTTTGAATAACTACACAATTTCCGTCATACTTTTTACTCAAATACCAAAAACCTGAAGTATCTTTAATCTTATCTTTACCAAATGTTTTTGCTTTCTGTAGTTTAATCATAATGTACCTCCTCATAAATGCTTAGCCTACTCTCTAAATACTCTATACGAGCCTCTAGTTCCTCTATATACTCTTCCTCAGCTGTTGTATAACCATCATAGTAAAAGCCGTCATACCCATAATTAAAGTAGTCCTTACCGTGATAATGAGTATTACCTAAATTTACTTCTTTTAACACATTAAGAGTCTCTTCCATACAACTTAAATATAACACCTCTTTTGTAGTGTGTTCTCCATCAAAACCTACTGATAGGTTAATACAAGCTGTATCTTCATCAGCTAAGTTACTAGCATCAGTTACACTACCCATATCTGGAGTATATCCATATTCTTCAAATATTTCAGTAAGTTTTGAGTTATCAAAGCCATATAAAGCTATCTCTTGATTTCCATTAGGAGACCTTCTGTCCAGCCCTATATAGCAAGTAGTATCGTAATTATGAGAGCAATGTCGTAGATAGTTCGTAGAACCTAAGCAGCCTATTTCCTCATCTAAGAAGAAACCAATGTCGTATTTATAATCTTTAGTTTCCTCCATATAAGTTATAAGCTCTAGTGCTATATATAGTCCTGCTCTGTCATCACCACCTAAACATTTAGCTTTACTATCAGAAGCTAAAGATAGTACCCTTAGAGTATCATCTAACTCTAACTTATCTAATCTTGCGTTAGATACATCATTGATCGTGTCAAGATGTACACAAAGCATTGGTTTTGGACTTCTAGTTTTAGACCATATCATATAACCCTCACCTTTGTGAGCAAAGCTTAGTATATCTTTTAAGTGAGTTACGGTCTCAGTTTGCGTCATCATTAATAACTTGTTTATTCTGTTTAACATATTAGTTCTCCTCTCTATAATATTTATAGCATTCTTCATATTCATCATACCATAGTTCATCTATCTCATCTTCGTGAACATAATCCTCTATATCCTCTACATACACCATCTCGTTAGTAGAACTATACCAGTTACCTGAGATGTAACATTGGAAACAGTTCTCTATGAAGTCATATTCATCTGTGTCTTCACAATAACAAATGTCATCACAAGTTTGAGTGTACCAACCGTAGCCATCTACATACACTAATGAGTCATTGTAATAGTAGTAACAATCAAGGTCTTCTACAAAGTACACATCATCTTCATATTCATAAGTATCTGTATCCTCACAGTAGATACCTTGAGAAAACTCAGTTATAAAACCATCGTTTGAAGCACCTTCAGTTGTCTGGCATTTGTCAAGATACTCGTCGTAATCATTTGATAACACGAAGTTACCTTTATACTTTGTCACATAGCACATAGTATCTATATAAGGAACTCCATCAGGATACTCATCAGCTATAGTCTTACTAAACAGATGGAGGCCGTCAAGTTCCTTGAATGATTTATAGCCATTTTCCTTACACCACTTTTGTAATGTAATTTTATCGTGTTCCGACTCATAGAATATTCTGTCACGAACTTTATAGATATTACCCTCACTATCTGCAAGGTTATCCCATAATAGACATCTAGCATATAGCCCTTCATAATCATCACCTATGTAGGCTATAGTTGCTCCAGCATCATAGTAGATGTCCATAAAGTGACCTTTGTTGGCCATACAGCTACCTCCGCATTCGCCCATATCATAGACGCTACTTATATCAGATGAAGTTTCTACCACCGATGTGTCAACACAATATTGAGATTTCCAAATACTTACAAGTGTCTCTATGGCAGTTGAGTCAAATTCACTGTCAGTAAGTTCCTTGAATAACTTTCCAGGCTTTATCTTCATCTTAGAACTACTAAGATATAGGTTACCGTCAAGGTCATTGGTTATGTAATCTACATCACTTGTGTTTAGTGACTTACCAGTTTCTATAACCTCAATTACACTATTATCCCTAGCTATCGTTCGTATCTCAGCTTTTCTTAAAAACCTTTGTCCTAGCATTATTGACCCTAATCTTTTAAGAGTATCACTTTTTATATATAATAATTTGTTACGCATAAATCACCTCCTGATGTACATCTTTACCAGCTGGACACCACACTTCTACTATTTCTACATCTCGTGGTAGATTTATTGTATTTTTCATTTTGTTTTCCTTTAATCTTCTTTCTAATTGAGCTATTTCATTTTTTAACTCTACTATTTTACTTAAGTACATCTTCTCGTTAAGTATATGTATTACAGATACCTTAGTATCTTCTTTTACACATAAATTAACCAATTCATTCATCTCTTTATGAGTGAGATGACAGTAGCTACCCTTCTTGTAGTAACTCATTACGATGTACCTCAAGTAAATGCTCACGGTTTCTTATCCATACATTTATAACTGATATACTAACTCCAAGAGTATTAGCTATTGTTTCTTTAGATAGTAGCCCTTGTAGTATAACTCCTGTAGCACATATTTTTGCTAATGTTGATATATCTTTCTTATAGCGTCTTATAGGCATTCTATATCTCTTACGAAGTATTGAAACTTCATTACTATTTACGCCTAGAACTGCTAATATATCTTTTTGATACATACCTTTAAGTTTCATTAAGGCATCTAATCTAACAATAGCTTCTCTAGTGCCTTTTCTTAACTCTTCTTTTAACTTTTCCATTGTTGTTCCTTTATATCTTATAGTATTACTATATTATATTACTATATTATATTACTATAGTATATTATAATAGTAATACTATAGTATTCTATAGAGTTCTTATAGTATCTTTAAGAGTCTTTAGTTTCTCTTCTCTAACTATGGCTACTCTTAAGGTAGCTTTAAGATTACAAGAATTTATTACAAAATTTAACTATTAAACATTCTAGTTTAAAACTTATTTTATTGTAATCTATTATCTTAAACCTAGTGCTATTTGTATCTAACACTTGCCATAGATAAGGTTTAGAGAACCTATAAGGTCTCTTACGGTTATCATTACTTATAATTTGATTACCTTTAGTACCCAAATGAACTGTATAACCTTCATTGTTTACTAAGGTAAAACCTAGTTGTAACAATTCGTTACATTTAGCGGTTGTTTTAATAGTATGTTGTGTTTGTGGTACTAACCACCTTACATATTTAGTACGACCATTATCTTTTATTATAGTTACATTTCTACCCATTAGAAGCCTCCAAATATATAACTTATTGCTATTGTGTTACATATTGTAATTATACTTACAATTAACACATATTCTCTAATTCTTATCATCTTATAGCACCTTATACAATTTACTTATTAACTGTTTCTCTTCAGTTGAAAAGTTTAAGTGCCTTATGATAAAATCTAAAGATATATCATCTACAACTGTTTTAAAGTCGTGTTTCCATTTGTCTTTACCATTACTACTTAAATGGCTAATGCTATCTATAAGACTATGTAACAGTCTTATATTATTTTCTAATGTTTCCATTATTGTTCCTTTTGTTTTTCTTTATAATACCCTCTAAATCGCCTGTAAAGGTACTTAGAAGCACCGAAAGTATCTTAAGGGTAGTGATACCCTATAAAATACACTAAATAGACACTATAAGCCTTGTATAGACTTAAAGTATCCATTATAATATATTCTATTATCTACTAAGATATTAACCATTTAACCTAGCACCCGTCCTAGTAGATAATACACCTGTATTCTTTACGGTAACTAGTAGGTTCGCTTTGTAAAGTGTCACTACCTTAAATACTATAAGAGATATTATAAAACATTATTATAATACATTATAGTATAAAGATACATTACAAAACTTAACATATATTACATAATATTAATTGACTTAACATCTGTTGCACTTAATCTTCAAAGCTACTAACATATACAACTTAATTATATGCCTTACCTTGTAAAGTAGAGGTTCAGAACCACTTTAAATCTTTAAAATACTATAACAGTTATAAAACATTATTACAACTTTATTGTTTATAGTATAGTAATTAACATTATCTTTAGTTTTTAAATAACATAAGGTTATACAAATAAAATACAACTACAATATAATAACTATAACATTAATAGCCTATAAGGTAGATATATTCTATAATACCCTTAATAAGATACATAGTGAACTGGTGGCTCAGTATGTACCCTATAAAGATACTATAAAGATACTTAAGAATATAGTTTTTTAAATCTTGCTATCTCTTTGTTTTTAGTATCCTCTTTAATAGCTTCAATAAGCTCATCATTATTTTTAAATCTTGTAGCTTTATCTTGATTGATTAGTTTCATACCGTTTTTAAATCTAGTGATTGATAAGTTACTAAAATCTAAGTTACTTTTAGATGTAAAATATATTATAAACAGTCTATACAATTCTTTAATATCTTTATCAAGAGTTTTGTAAGATATAGTCTCAGTCTCAGATATTAACTCTAAGATTTGTTTATTACTTAGTGAGCTATTTGTTTCTTTTAGATTTTTAACATCACTTCTAACCACATTAAAAACATCTTTAAGAATAGTTGCTTTAGTAATTGTAAGAGATTTAATCTCAGCCTTAACCTCAGTTAGTTTTGTGTTTAGTGTTTGAATGGTTGTATTCATTGTTTTCCCTTTGTTTTCTTTGTTTTTCTTTTTGTAACCGAATTGTAACATCTTAAACCTTAAAATAAAATAAAATTAACTAAAGATTTTAAAGAATGTTACAAAAACCTATTTAAGTGCCAAATCACTTAATAAGATGCTTAGATTGTTAAGCACCCTATAAGTGATTATAAATCATCATTATACTTAGATGCTAATTTATATAAGTATTCAGTTACCTTATTTTCTACAAATAACCAATACCACCCTGTCAATGCGAAGAATAAAGCAAATGCTAAACCTAACCAGTTTACTAACTCACAATATTGAGATGGGTCGCAAAAACTAAATGCTATAAAAGGTAAGCTCAATAATAAAGCTATGCTTATCATCATTTCAGTATATAAAGCTACTTTAGTAACTACCGCTAGTATTTTTGTTTTTAGTGTTGTTTCCATTTTAACCCCTTGTTTGTTTTGATAATCGTATTATAACAATTGTAACCTTAAAATAAAATAAATTAACTAAAGATTTTAAAGAAATTACAAAATTAAATAAATACTATAAAATAGCTAAAAGATAATAAGGAACGCGTACGCGATAGCTAAAGATGCTTTGATATACCTTAAGAAATACTTTGAGATACCTTAAGTTTATAGATTAGTTGAGTGGCTTAAAGATTGCCTAGAGTGGCTTAAAGATTGCCTAGTAACATTAATAAGATATAGATTAGTTATAAATAGATAATAATAGAATGATTTGCTAAAGGTGCTTAAAGGTTCTTAATGTCCTAAAGAGTCTTAAAGATACTCAATAGTTCTTAATGTCTTAAAGATACTCAATAGTTCTTAAAGAGTCTTTGAGTGTCCTAAAGATGCTTGAAGTGTCTTGAGACCCTATGGGGGGACTTGGAGGCTCTGGGATTATGATGATACCCATTGGAATTCCTAAGGTATTTTGAATTACCTTAAGCTCCTGCCAAAGAAGATACAAAGTGCCTACAAGAAGCTTGAGCAATCCTAACAGCGATACAAGCTTCTTGTAGTATCTTAAGGAGCTAAGTACCTTAGGTATCCTTAAGAGTGTGATAAAGAGTGTAGTTAATAGCTTACTAATAAGAATTACTATTAGTAATATACTTTATGATGTTTTTCATTGTTTTTGTTTATCCAGCTCCCAAGCAAAGGACACTATACAAGAGGTTACGACTTGCTCAAGGTAACTACTAGAGAGGTGCTGACCCTACAGGCATTCTGTTTGGAATGTGTCCTGTGTAATCCTCTAGCTGTAACATTGTATAGTGTCCTACATAGCATAGTATCTTATAGAACCTTCGGAGGCAAGAAGGCTCAATAAGCTACTAATATATGTTAAGATGCTTAGGGCGGATGTTGACTACTAACCAAGGTTAGCCTTTATGATTGTTATCATTTGTTATGTCCTATCCTACTATGTCCACTATAATTACAAAAGTAGCTGTAAGGCCCTTGTTTAAGGGCTCTACAAGCATTTTAACTAAATCCCTTGAGTCCTCGTAGAGCCTTGGACTTTCTAAGTGAATTACCTCGGTTGTACAGAGGATTACTCTTGAAACTTTTAGTAAATTCTTTTAACTGTTTGTCTAGCTGTCGTTCACGGTACTTACTAAGAGCATTGTCTAAGTTCTGTTCTAATACATCCCTCTCCAACCAATAGCTTACTGCTAGTGCTAATACATCTAGTCTATCATCGTGTCTTAACGACTGTCTATCCCTAGTTATATGTGAGAGTTGAAACATCAAACTATACATCATATTGCTAGGGTCTCTAAGAGCTGTTGTAACATCTTGAAGACAACTACTATAGTTAAATACAAGCCTATGCTGGTTCATTATAGGTTCTAGTGTGTCTATAATCCTAACCTCTTTCTGTATAGATACTCTAACCTCTTCTATATTACAAGGATAGATACTATTCAATATAGGTGCTAGTAATGAGCTAAACATACCATCACCAAAGTTTGCTTCAACATACACATCATTTACTTTGTATCTCTTAGCTATCTGTGATAGTTCCATAAGGTTTCTTTCGTTGTAACCTCCACGAATACCACCAAAATCTAACACATATAACCTACCTAATAGATGTGCTACTACACACCATCCCATTTCGTCTGTCTTTAGGGATAGTTATAATTTTATAGCTTTCCATTGTTTATGATGTTTTCTTGTACCTTTAGCTACTTTCCTTAAGTTCTGTGGTGTTAGATTATGTTCTTTACAGAATAGTGTAAATACTTCAGGTCTATACTCATTACCATCAGGGTCTATTAATAGATACTTTTCACCTTTACCATAGTTATGTGGTGTATTTCCTTTAGTAAACTTACCATCATAATCGTTACACTCAGTACATAGGTGTTTACTGTTTGAATAACCTTTAGGTAAATATTTACCACAGTTACTACATACGACTGTGCTTCTATTACCTCCTGCTTGTATATTCCATCCTATATATCTATTAGGTCTAAGTTCATATTCTTTATCTAAAGCTTCTTCTTTAGTACCTCTAAATAACTCTACTACTTTTATATCAATTCCAGTATCTTTTAACTCTCGTAATATATAACCTACTGGTCTTTTACTATGCAGATGCTGTCCTAATCTATGGAATATGCTATTTTTTGTAACACCAACATAACCTTGAGTTTTATAATCACTCATACCTTCTGTATATATCCAATATACTCTATATAATCTTGTTTTTTGCATTTATATTCTCCTCACAATGCTTCTATTTTAACTCATATTACTATGAGGTTCGGACTATATCTTTACCTTATCGGTAGCTACCACTTCCACTCTCTTGAGCGTACTAATAGTCTCTGAACTTTCCTATACTATTATAGGCTTAGCTGCTGATTACCCTTAACTTAATAATAGGACTTCCAGTCAATTCAATAGCTGTTTATTTAGGTTCTTCACCAAGGAACAGGCACAGACAATTTACCAGTTCCAGCAGGGTCAATAGCTAGTATTACACCTTCGTATTTCTTTAGGTCATCTGAGATAGTACCAGGTCTATGTAGTTTATCACCTCTAAAACCTACATTTGGAATATCAGAGATTTCCTTAGAAGCCTCACTGCTCCAAGTGATACTAGCAGGACCTTCAAATGTATCAAGGTCTGTTACGATTAAGTCTTTTAGTTTCAATGGATACTTTTCAGCATCACTTAATGTTGTATCTAACATAAATTGTAATTTAAACCCTGAGCGTCCATAACGGTTCTCTCTTAGTATAAGGTCTTCTTCAGTAAACCTAGGTTCTGTTGTAGTACCAATAATACTAGGGTCTTTAGCCATAACTTCAACCATATAAGGAGCTAAACAACCTTCATATATTGTAGTCTCCTCAGGATACCTAGCAGGGAATATACGAGTTACATATCCATCTTCTCTAAATCCATTGTAGATACTCTCAGCACTTTGTGGTGTCCCCAATACAAGTATCTGAGCACCTTCAGTTGTTTGTAAGATAGCTTCGAACTCTGCTGTTTGGTTTCGTAACTGCTCTCTTCTCATCTCTGTAGCTGAGTTCTGTTGTCCCTCAACGTCATCTGAGATTAACAGTGATGCCCTATTACCTTGTAACTGACTTGTAATACCTAGAGCTCTTAGAGAAGGTTGTACAGATACCTCACAACCATTTACATCAAATGCTGTATTACTAGTTCTATGTCCTTTACTCATATCAGGTTTTAAGTGTGATAGTAAAGGCATAGTCTCAATTAACTTACGAATAAATATAGCAATATTATCTGAGTGTCCACCTGACTGTGATACAATAAGTATCTTCTCATTAGGGTCTCTCAACAGACGCCAAGCAGCAAACGCACCAGTTATCCAAGTTTTACCTGCACCTCTCAGTGCTTGTAGAACTGACCTACTATGACCTTCCTGTAGAAAGTCTGCTATCTCATATTGTAATCTACTAGGCTCAGGTAACCTTAAGTGCTCCCAACATATCTTTAGGAATACTTTAAAGTCTGATAGAGCTAATAGCTGTAATTTAGTGTTATTCATTGTTTACCTCCAATTATTGTAATTATATTGTCTATGAGACACCTAGAAGCTCTTTAAGCTTCTAAGAGACCCATAGGTTACCTAAAAGACGTTTGTGCCTTCTAGGTACCTTACAGTGCGTTTAAGACGCCATTGCTATCATATCTTCAACTGATAGTTTATCTGTAGTTGGCATCTTTAAATGTTCTTTTATAGCTGTTCCTAATGAGTCACTACTATCATCTTCCATAAGGTCTGCTGTAATATCATTATCCTTTAGAAACTTGATAGCATTAGCAAGAACCTTAGGGTCATCTAAGTTCGCCTTTAGTTCTCTTGCTACTGCTGCGTGTAATTCATTAAGAGCATCAAGACTAGCTTTACTCGCCATATTTACTCCTTTATTTACCTATTGCTTTATTATAAGCACCAATAGCCATATTATACATCCACATATGTTGTATAGGATTTATACTTCTAGCAGTCTTAAACTCTTTATCTTCATCAATAACAGAATGTACGGTTGTCTGTGCTCCTTGTAGCATAGAACCAGAAGCACCTCCAATAACATTTAGCATACCTGGTGCTCTGTCACCTGTAATAGAATATCCAGCTGCTGATGCAAGTTTTTCTATAGCTAACATACTACTACCAAACATATAAGTTTGTGATACAGCATATAAATAAGCTCTTTTTCTACCTTCTTCTGTGTCTAAATCAAATAGAGGCTTATCTCTACCTAAATCTTTTATTTGAGATATAGCAACAAACAACGCACTAGATGTAGCTATAGAGATTACTTGGTTTATATTAGCTTCATCTAAACCTCTCATAGCTAACTTCTCGTGGGCTGCCATAGGATACCTAGTAAATTGCATTGTTAGTTTAGCCAGAGGACTATTAGGGTCACTCATCCACACAGGTATATTAGTACCATTTGGTTTTAGTATTGTACTATCTGTATGATTTTGTATAGCCCTAGTAAATTTATCTAAAATATCAGAGTCCCACTTATCAGTATTCAATTTAGTTATAGTATTACCACCTTCATTAAATTGTACATATGCTCTTTGTTTGTGTAATTTCTGTAAGTCATCTCTAGATATTCCTATCCTAGCTAAAGCTTTTTCTTCACTTAAACTAAGAGATTTTTTCTTTGCTACTTGAAACATCCAGTTAATACCACTAATATTAGATACCATTTGTCCTACTTCAGTTATATAACCTAAACCAAGATATTTATGAATACCGTGATTAGCCTTATCTAACACTTTTTCAAAACCACCTAAGAACCCTTTAAGAGGTGTATGCATTGTATCTTCAGCATCATATCGCTGTAACTGCCTAGCAGACACAATATCACCAACTAGTCTTAATTGCATCATCTCTTGTACTAGAGGGTCAGTTAGAGGTTTTCCTTTAATAAGCTCCATAGCTGATTTAAAAGATGGTAATAAACCTTTAACTACATTAAGTAAACCAGCTGTTGCTACAGGTGTAGCTAATTCAGCAGCACCAGCTAAGGCAAACCCTGGACTGAATACAGTACGAGAAGCCTTAGTAGTCAATCTTAATGTAGTATCCCATATACCATTAGCATTAGGAACCTCTCTTGTACCTATTATACTATCATACACTACTTTCATATCTCGTAGTTCAGTTTCAGATAACTCCCTACCAAAAGATTTCACATAATCTTCAAAATCAGTTACACTTTCAAAACCTAAAGACTTTTGTACAGCTATACGCCCTGAAGTGTCTCTAGAATACTTTGATATTATCTCATTAACATCATCATTTATATACATTCTCATATCATCTGTAAAGTAACTTAATGTTCTTCTATTAGTGGTTTTAGTATGTTGTGTCCTATTCTTAACAGGTCTCATATAGTGAACATCTAGAATATGCTCATAAACTGCTTCAGCTTCTTTTGCTATATCTTCATCTTTCTTATTAAAGTTACCTAAGTGTTTACTCATAGAGTCTTTTAGTCTAGCTATAAAGTCTTCTTTATTAGCTTCCATTCTAGCAACATTAAAGCTCTGAGGTAGATGCCCATTAGGTTTAATATGCTCCATACCTTTCATACCACTAGATTTTAATTCAACAGCCATCTTATTAAAATAATTAGCTAAATGATTAGCAGCTTTGACTATACTAGGATTACTATGTGTATATTTAATATTTAAAGGTGTCTCACTCAGATATTGTTTTATCTTAGCTTCTGTTATAAATCTTTCTAACTCTTTACCTTTCAACCCAGGAGGTACTTTAAAATCTTCAGGTAACTTTATATCTTTTAAGTTTATGTTAGAGTGTAATTCTTTTTCTGCTTTAGTTCTAGCACCTATATACACATTTAACACTTCATTATTAAAAGATGTTCTATCACCATTAAACTTATGAGTCTTCTTGGCTTCTCCATACTCTATATCTAGGGTATGCTGAGTGTACTCTGACTCTCTCTCTAATCTACTCTTTATGTTTTCTGCTGTTTCTCCTGTTACTACTAGGTTTCCCTCTTTATCCTTAAGAGCTTTTGGGGGTGTAACCATTTTATTTGCAAACTCTACAGCTTTATTACTTTTACTGCCATATAACCTACCAATAGGTGTAATTATAGTTACACCATTTGTACCAGTTATATGTCCTAATTTCATCTCTTCTACTTGTTTAGCTTCCTGAGAGTCTTTACCTTTAGTTAACCCGTGAACTATTCTATCAGTTGCTGTTGTACCCTCTGATACATTAGGGTGTATATCTAATGTGTATCTTCCTAACAGACCTCCTATAGTACCTCCAAAAGCTAGAGAGAACATAGTAGCCTCTTTATCTTCCGTCATCATAGTACCTTGTTGTAGTCTATCATAAGCTACAGCTTCAGTTAAGCCTGCTCCAACTCCTAGTGATACTTTTTGTAACTTATTTAATTGATACAAATGAGCAGCTGTCTCAGCTCCTTTCCATAAAGCACCTCCAAACAGAGTAGTTGGGTCTGTAACTATTCCTGTAGCTAAATTAGCTGGTATATTCCAAGCACCTAAAGCATTATTAGTGTGTTCAGAAGCCTCTTTAAGCTCTTCTTGACGAGCTAAAGCAGCTCTAAGACTCTCATAATTGTTAATATCAGGGTCTAAGTTCTGAATTACACTAAATGGAACTCCTTTTAGCATTTCTTTAGTCTCAGGAGACTCCCAAGAGAAATTAGGGTCTGGTATATCCTGACTATAATCTTTTAGGTTTCCTGTTTTATTTTTAGCAAAAGCAACTATTGGGTTTGATTGATATAAAATATCACCTATAACAGAGCGGTTACTAGTAGGTTTTTCTGTAACTAACTCTGGTTGTTTCTTTTGTATTAGTGTTTCTTTACCTAAATCCACTAATGCCTCCTATTATTTTTCACTATAAGGATTGGTCTCTTCACCTTTACGGATAAAACCACCTGACTTTAATGTGTATGTAGCAGTAAACCAATCCCATATACCACCTCTTCCGTGTGATTTATTCCATAATTCTTCATTATGAAGTCTAGTTTGTTCGCTTACTACCTCTTGTTGTATAGTATCTATATGTTTTACTGCTATAATTGCACCAGTATTATTACTAATTCTTATATTACCATTAACAATCTCAAGATGTGAACCTTCTGGTATATCTCCTGTAGTTGAATATTTTGATAATACTTTAAATAAAACCTTTCTAGGGTTAGCTTCTTTCTCATCAGGAGCATTTATAAACATTTGAGCTAAATCATCAGTTAACATAGAACCATTGAAACGCCTATGTTCTATATTTTTATCATACTCTTCTAAATCTACATAACCAAAAGCTGTTTTTCTTAGTAATAAATCCTCTCTTATTTCTTTTCTATCACTAAAAGGTAAAGCATCTATATAAGCTGTTTCCTCTTTTGTTAAGTCTCCAGTTGTTGCTATATCTATTTTAGAAGTTCTAATTTTATTTATAGTAGCAAGAGCTTCCTCTTGTGATAATTTACTCAACAAATCTATGTAAAACTTCTGTTTAGTATCTAATGTGCTATGTAATAACTCACTATCAAAATTATTCAATGTAGTTAAAAGACTTGCTTTTATACTTTCATAATTATCTGGTGAAGCTTTAAGCACAGTAGTTAAACTTGAATTAAAGAAACCTTTTATAATTGGTTTTACAACATCTGGGTTTGCTTGGTATAAACTATTTATAGTACCAAACTTACCAGCTTCTAAGGCTTCTCTAGTAGCACTCTCTGTATATGTTTTTATAGTTTCATTCATAACAGGTGACATTAACTTAGCATTAGGTACACTACCTTTTGTATCTACTAATAAATCTAAAGCATAATCAGATACAACTTTACCTACGTGCTTATTTAATTTATCCTCTAATTCCTGACCTTCATATCCAGCCTGTTTTAATAGTTTAAAATATTCACCACCATAAAGTGCTGTTTTTACATCATTAAGTGTATCACTAAAGTTAGCTTGAGTATAATTAGCTAAATTTAAGGCTGCTGGAGGGAACTCTGCTCTATTACCATCAAGTAACTTTAAATACTCTTTAGCCTTTTTAATATCCTCTGCTTTACGCTCGCTACTCTTTTTAGTTGTCTTTCTATCTAACTCTGCTTTATGTTGAGATAACTTACCATAATACTCCATAAAACCTTCTGGTAACTGTTTACCTTGTGATGTATATTCATTATAGATACCCATAGCTTCTTTGTATCTACTTTGTATCACAGAATTATTATATTTATAATCATCTATAACTGTAGCAAGTTCAGTATAAGCTGTAGTTTTCTTACCTGTAGTTACTAAAGTATTAACAGACTCTTTGCTATCTCCTACAATATCATTTATTGACATACCGCTTTTTAAATCTAAAGTTAGTTTAGCTGTAAGAGCTTTTTGTTTCTTATCTCTAACATCAAGTATATGCTCTTCTGCTGTTTTCTTAACTAATGCTTTCATATCTTTAGTAGATATTTTATCAATATAAGCTAGTATATCCTCATTGCCTTTATATTGTGACTTGAGTTCTTCAATTTTAGTTCCATACTGTACTAACATATCCTTACTAGATAACTTGGTTGTAGTCTCTAACTCAATAATATTACCATTTTTATCATAATCTAAACCACCATTATTTAGTTGTATTTTATTAGTAAACTTAAGATACTCAGCTGCTACTTCCTCTTTATATTTATCTGTATTATCAATCTTTATTACTTTAGGAGTTTTACTCTTTTCTAATTTAGTTACAGCTGTAGAGTAAGCATAACTATCATTTACAACATTAACTGCTGATGCTAATGTTTTAGATAATGTATCCCAAGGATTTGGTGATGTATCCTTAGGAGCTGTAGCTACTCTTGTATCTCTAGCCCTAGGTGCTCTTACATACTCTTGAATAGATAACCCAGGGATACCTAGAGCACCTGTTTGGTATCCTATTAAATTATTGTTTGCCATTAACACGCTCCTGTTGCTTTACAGTTACTATAACTAGTAGCTAAATTAAGCCCCATAGAGGCACCTTGTAACCCTGCTGTTGCTACTCCAGCTAGTCCTGTTGAACTACTATATGTAACTCCTCGTATCTCAGCATTATCGGCTGCTGTTATTGCATTACTAAGGTCTATGTCTAGGTTCATTTGTTCAGTCTCTAGGTTTGTACCCATAGACTCTAATTTACTCCCTAGGTCTTTTATCTGAGCTTCTGCTCCTTGTACTATAGTTCCTTTCTGCATACTACCTTGTGTAGCTACAGCATTCTTTAATCTCTCTGCTACTCTACCTTGTATATGTCTTGAAGCTAATACATTATCTGTAGCACTTCTAGATTTTGCTAAAGTTAAATCAAGACTAGTAAGACTATTAGCAGTTGCTAGCTCTATCTGTTGTTGAGAGTCTTTAACTTTCCCTGAGGTTATCTTAAATCTTCTTAGTAATTCATCTCTTCTTGACTTAGCATCTTCCTCTGCTTGTAATCTACTTCTATCTGCTGCTGCTGCATTAGCTGCATTAGCTGCGGAAGCCGTAGCATCTGCTGTTTGGTTAGCTTCATAACCTAAGAACATATTTGCCGCTGTAGTCGCTGCTACTAATTCCCACATAATATATTATCCTTTAATTTTAATTTATATACTTTTGTTCCATCTAAGAACCTACCGTCTAACTCACTATGATTTCTCCAATAAGAGTCTTTCTGAGTACAAAAATAAATCTCTCGTCCTCTAAACACACTCTTAAGTAACTCTTGCATCATTCTATACAACTCTCGTTTATTATGTCCACCTATATGAACTATAAACACACCTTTAGGAGTCTCACTATACTCCCATACTATATAATTTAAACCTTTAGAATAACATTTACAATTTTGTATATCCATATAATTACCTCCTAATTTATAAATACCCTAGAAGGCTCAAAGAGCCCTCCGAGGTGCTTATGATTTCATTACAACAAGTGCTGTGCTATCATTATCACATTTAACTTTAACAGTAGTCAAGTCCACTGTAATGTTTAAGTATTGCTTAGTAGCAGTATCTTGTTCAAAGTCTAGATAAGTAGTACCATCATCTACACTATATTTACAAGTATCACTAGCTTTAACTAAAACTCCTCTTTTATCTGTAACATCAATGTCAAGTACATCTCCAGCTGTTGCTAGGATACTTAAAGCCATACTATCTATAGCTGGGTTACTATCTAAGTCTGCTATAGCTCCACTGTTTATTATTTTTGTTCCGTGTGCAGTAATTGCCATACTGTCTCCTTAATGTTTGTATTGTGCCTAGACACTATAGAAGGCTCAAAGAGCCCTCTTATTATCTAGCTAAAATTTCCATAGCTCTCTTAGCTCTCTCAGGTGTTTGTTTAGCCCAACGACTATCTAACCCTTCCTTAGCTGCTTCTTCAAAGTCACCTTTAGATAGAGCTTTAATCATCTTTTTGAAGCCTGAGAACCCATACCAACCTAACTGATACACCATACTAATAAGCACACCTTGTTTAGCTAGTGATAACTTACTATACCAAGAGAATGCTTCTGTGAACCTGATGTTTATATCAAGTATCCTATCGGCTACTATAGCTTTAGACTCTTCCTCTGTGATATAGGTTAAACCGTGTCCGAATGTAATTACACCAAGAGTATCTTCATAGGGTTTACTTCTAAAGCCCTCTTCTTGTAATATTAATGATAAAGCGTTCACTATTTACCCTCTAGGTATATACTATCTAAAGTTGCTATTATCTCTTTTGTATAAGCCTTAGCCTCTTTTAGTGTTACATCAACTATATCACCACTAGCAGTTTTCCACTTAAAACTCTTACCAGATGTTAAAGTAGATGAGAAATCTGTAGCTATAGCTTTAAGTATAAACACTTTAGCTAATGACTCATTGAACCAAAACTTACCATCAGATGTCAAAGTACCTTTAGCAAGTTTAGTATCTCTTTCCATTTTTAAGCTTAACTCATATTCTTCTTTAGTCATTGTAATCTACCTCTTTTATAATTACAGTTGTAAAGTTTTGATTACCACCCCAAGATACAACATCACCTCTAGAATTTAGATTATTAGCTGTTCTGTTTATATCGTGGCTACCATTAACTTTAGCTGTAGCATTGTAACTTCTAGCTGTAAGCTCTACTTGGAATGTATAAGCCTCTGTTAGGTCTAACTCTTTACAAAGCTTTAGTAGCTTAGTGTTAGTATAATGATGTATTTGTTTAGCCCCAGAGCCCATAACACCACCATCATAACCACAGTTACCTAAGTTATACCAAGTACCATTTACCTTTACATTTGTATTTATATATAGACCACCCCAGTTGTCATTATCATCACATCTAGTAGGTACATATACATAAAGCTCTACATCTTTACCTGCTTGTATAGTAACTTCATCGAATAGGTTTAAAACAGCAGCATCTCCATCATCAAACTCTTTACTACCACTATAAGTCTGCACATATGACTTATTGTTAGTTGCAGCTTTTAGAGGTTCACCACTTAATGTTGTTAATTCTCCATTCTCCTGTTTTATATCTAGAGCATCTATATCATCTTGAGTTACTTTTTACTCTACAGTCTCCATAATATTAAAAGGCACTTTCAATACCTCATTATCAAATATACCTTGTTTAGTAATTGTTATTGCCATTTATTTCCTTTATAATAATTGTATTGTACTACCATCACCTATAGACACAGAGTCAAAAGAAATACTATGTATAAATAGTAAGTTTCTGTTGTTCTCTATGTTAAGTTCTTTCACATATGAGTAATGTCCCATAATAACTGGAGGAGCCTCACTCACCTCAAGAATAGGTGTTAAGTCAAGTGTACCTATCGCCTTAGCCATAGTATCCTCCTATTATTTCAAAGACGCTATAGCATCATTAAATACATCTTTAGTAGTAATAGAGTTTCTTTTAGACTTTACAATACCATTAATCATAGTTAAAGCTAAGTCCTTCTTAATACCACTGTCTGTGCTTGATAGTAGTTTAGATACTCCTATAGCCACTAAGTCCTCTGCTACTTTACTAGTTGAAAACTTTACTAATAGTTTTAATATGAATGAAAACATATTACTACTCCTTACCTATCTTAATATTTGGTTTGTATATAGTAACCTCAGGTACTCTACCACTCTTAGCACACTTTATACCAAACAGACCATTTAGGTGATGAACACCACTCTGTATATGTTTTAACTGTGAGTTTCTTTGTCCCATCTCGTGTTTTACTAAAGCTATTAAATCTTTCATTTGCTGGTTTCTACGATACATACTATCATCTAAATCTTTTTGTATCTTTTGTAACTGTTCGTTTCGCCTAGCCATCTCAAGTTGTAACACAGTTTTCTGTTTAACATCCTGTAGTTTGTTTATATAGCTACCTTGATATATTATAATTGATTGTATAATTATAACTATAACTGCCATTGAAATAACTATAGGATAACTTAAATCTTTCTTAATATTTTTAATCATTACATAACTCCTATTGTTTTAAATACAAGGTAACCAACTCCAGTAAGAAAAGATGATACAACACCCCATACAACCTTTTTAATTAAAGAATATATTTCTGTTAAATCTCTTTTTATTTCTTGTATGTCTTTATCTGTAAGGTCTTTAGTACCCTTTATCTTACCTTCTGTAATATCCTGTTTGTGAGCCATCTCAAGCTTCAATAACTTTAAGTCACTTTCAATTATAGCTGTATTTTGAGCTATCTCAGTAAGCTTTGATATGTTAGTCTCAAGAGATGTATAACTATGTTTGATACTCTCTATAGCTTCAGAACACTTACTCTGTTTCTCTTTTATAGTAGTATGTTCGTGTTCTAACTGATAAATCTTTCTCTCTATATCATTCATAGTTACTTCTCAGTACAGTATGTTTTACCTTCAATATTCTTAGGGTCTCTACACAACTTAACAGTTTTCAAATCTTTTACAACACATACATTATCTTTGTAAGATTTACATTTAGATATTTGTATTGTACTTTTAGTACACCCTGTGAATATAGCTGTTGCTAATACTAAACCTGCGATTATCTTAATCATTGAATATCCTTAACATTTATTATAGAAGTACCAACCAAATAGGCGTACTCCTAGATACATTATAACTCCAACAAGCTTATTGTGTTTACTCACACATCTATATAGTAATATATCAGCTTGTCGTCTAGTTAACCTTTTGTTCTCATAGCGTCTGTCGTGTTTTTCACAACAAGAGCTCCAAGTGCCCTCAGGGAAGAGAGTACAGTTGTTAGTTTTTAAAGAACTTGTTACGCTCATTAGCAAACCACTTTGCGAACTCAGGGAACTCTTTAGCCTCCATAGGAAGCTTAGTACCATTACTAAACTCTATAGTGGTTGAAGGTACACCTAATTCAAAAGCAGCTTTAACTTGTAACATACCCATTGCATCATCTTTTGTAAATGATATATTAGGCCCATCAGCTGTATAAGGTTTCCCTTTAGATTTAGCGTCTCTAATAGCTTGTTTAGACTCATCTTTAGTTTTACTCTCGTTTATTAAATCTAGTACATCTTGTGGTAGTTCCTCAACTATATGATACCCCTCCTTAGTATAACACCACTGAGGTATATCAACTCCTTCTACAGAGTCATCTAACATCCAAACTTTATTTTTACTTGTTATTGTATATGCTATCATTCTCTATCCTTTCCTATTGATATATTATACCACTAGCATCTAGTGTATTTACTGAAATATTTGTATCAGTCTCACCTGAAGCACCTTCTATAGATAGTGTTGAACCTCTTATAACAGCATACTCTTCTGTAGGGTCACCATCAGTAGAACAGTTGGAATAATCAGCAGCAATATGGGAATTATACTCAGCTATTATACTATAATTACCTGTATTTGTTGCAGTGGCACTTCTAGCACTAATTACCGAAGCTGAATTAGCTATTATTCCAAAACTCGCACTATTACTTGCATCAGCACTATTAGCATTTACTACTGAACCATAAGCAGCTTCAATACCATAACCACCTGTACCACTAGCATTAGCATTCTGAGCATTTATTGTTGAATTTCCTGTAGCAAAAATACCTCTAGCACCTGCACCACTAGCATCAGCACCTTTAGCATTTATTGTTGAACCATTGACTGCATAAATACCGTGACTACTAGCACCACTAAATATACTTTCTCTAATATCTGCTGAAGAACTTTGTGTTGCTATAATACCGTGTTGACCCACATTCTTAACACCACAGCTAGCTAATACTTTACACTTACTGTTTTCTAAATGTATTCCATTGTTTTCAGAGCCACCGTTTATTGTAGTAAACAACTGTCCTATTGTAGGTAATACACCATTCTTAACACTAAATGTAGGAGTATTAGTATTGTGATATTCCAAAGATGGTATATCAACAAAACTACCAGCATCTATAGTAGTCTCAGCATCCTCTCCAGTTATTGAAATCCAACCTAAATCAATCCCTTTAATTATAACTTGTTCTTTCATTATAAAACCAGCAAGTAACTTAACCTCTACAGTATAACCACTTTGCTTATAAAGAGGATATAACTTACTTAACTCTGTAAGTGCTTCATTTATAGTAGCATAATCTCCAGTATCTCCAACAGTTACCGTTTTATCTGCTGTTATGTCTGACCATAGAGCTAGAGGATACCCACCAGCTTTTGCACCGTTGTGTACCACCACTGTATTCTTATCAGTATCTACTGTTATCTCTCGCTCTGCTCCTGTAAAGGTACTATGTTCTGCTGTAGTACCGCCTCTTATTTGTAATTGCTTACTCATATAATCTCCTTAAGTTAAATCACCACAATCAAGTGGAGTTGTAAATCTTGTTTTAGCTAAATCTATATATCTTTCAGACTCAATAGCAAACCCTGTGACGTCTCCAAAATCATCTGACTCATCACCATCTGTAAAAAATACTTCACTTGCTACGTCTTTAACAGCCTCAATATTAGTGCTTACATTGTTTACATCATTTATATTACTAGATACAGTATTTACATTGGCTATATTATCAGCCGTTGTATTAACATTAACTATATCTGTAGCTACAGTATTAATATTAGTTGAGTTACTACTTACAATATTAATATTAGCTGTGTTATTACTTACAGTATTTACATTAGCTATATCTGTAGCTACAATAGTAATCTTACTATCTACTGAATTAAGGTCATTTGCTAAAGTATTTACATTAGCTATGTTATTTGACACTGTAGTAATAGCACTTGTTGTACTTCCTCCAGTAACTTCCTCAGTGATGCTTCCATTATCTACAATAAACTCAAAATCATTAGATAAGTCATTACCTATCAGCTCAACATTAGTTATGTTATCAGCTGTTGTATTGATATTATCCGTATTATCACTCACAATATTAATATTATCTGTATTATCACTAACAGTTACTATCTCGTTAATAATAGAAGCTATATCACTATAAATACTAGGAGCTGTATCAAGCCCTTCACCATCTGTTGATGATGTAATTTTTACCACATACCCATCTGTAGGAGCATCGTTAAACACAATACTGTTATTGATTACGTCCCATACATTTGAAGGCACTTCGTGGTCTGTAGCTGTACCTGAGCCATCATCATCATAGTAGAAATCTACTCTACAATGGCTTTGAGACAATATAGTAGAAGCTAGTGTAAATATCTTACTTATACCATCAGCATTAAAGCTTTCAGTTGTAATTGCCATTTAATCTCCCTAAATTGTTTCTCTACCTTTTTCTCTATAAGTACCACTCATTGCTATACTATTTATAGTAAAAGGTTTATCACCGTCATTTAATATAGATAATGTTGTTTTATCTGTATTACTTAACACATTAATCCGTTTGTCATTTAAGATGGGTTTAATCTGTGTAAAATCTCTATCTTCCTTATATACCTCAAGGTTTGCGTCGCCTTCTAACGATATTGTAATATCCCTAATCTGTAAGCGTCCTCTAGGTGTCTGTACCTGAGCTTGAGTTTTCTTAGGTCTCCATTTAGTTAGTACAATACGACTTTCAAATTCAGTAGTTCCTAAATCCTTACAGCTACTACAAGTATCTTTAAGACCTAGAGGTATCTTATATACACCATCTATACTTACAAAATACAAATAACCATTTATTACCATAATATGTAATATAGGATTTTCTAGTATATTAGAGAAGTCCCACTTATACCAAGAACTCTGTACCATCTGGTCACCTGAGACAACCTCACGGTATATATAGATAAACTTCTCATCGCCTACACGAACTATAAGAGTACCATCTTCTGTGTAATTCTCAATCTGTTCTACAACACCTTTAAGGTATGAAGGTACTTGTATTGTTAAATCAAGAGCTTTATTCTCACTAGTTAGTCTAGCAACACGATACCTATAAAGCCTAGCAGTATCACCAGTGATACCAGAAAACACAATACTATCTCCATCATAAACTGTACCTCCTCTATTGTTGTAACTATAGTTAGATAGCTTATTTACTATAACTGTTGAAGGCGATATACCATTTTCTGTATTAAATAGGTATTGACCTTCTGAACTCATTATAAGTAGTCCTGACTGAAATATAGCAACCTGTAGTATATCAAGGACTCTTTCAGAAGCTATCTTTACTTCTAGACTATCTGCATCAAGTAAATTTATAACACTTGTAATATAGAAGTTCCATAGTAAATCAACCTCACTGAAAGTTAAACTATCACCAGCAACAATACAAATACGACCATTTATATAAAATAACTGTCTAATCTGTTTACCAACAAAGTAAGGGTCTTTATCATTCTCTGCGTTACCTACAAGAGGTGGGCGTAACCCATCTGAAGTCTTTAAGAACTTAGCTGAGAACTCTGTTTCACTTTCTCTACGAATTACAACAGGCATATTATTCAAGAGTGGTAATTTTCTAACGCCATTCTCGTATATAGCTCTGTTTGTAAATTCTTGCCAAGTACCTTGCCACCTCATTACATAATAACTTGTACTTATAGAACCATCGCTAGAGTTTATTCTAGCTACTGCACCATCCCAAGGGAAGCTTGAAGGTAAATCTTGTAACTTAGGCACATCATACTTCCAACCAAATGAAGCTAAAGAACCCCAAGAGTCCCAATAGTTAAATGTAAAATCACTATAGGCATCTTTCCATATTCTAATGATACTACCTATTGCCTCTGTACTGAAACCATTAGTATTTCTTGTAGGTGTAACTAATGAAGCTACAAATTCATTTAACTGTGCTGTAAAGTTATCTGCTACTGCATTTGTAGAAGTTTCAGTAACTACATAAAACTCCTGTTCTCCTATATTCAATAGATATGATATAGGGTCTTGAGAGTTAGCTGTATTTATAGTAACTGTGTATTGCCCTACACCATCTCTCGTCCAAGTTAAA
>Ga0256828_1000506_pt1 | contig 25642 bp, 23 predicted proteins | sample CV88metaG_FD_185993 | JGI IMG/M metagenome (GOLD analysis project Ga0256828, IMG submission 185993) | Hydrothermal vent microbial communities from East Pacific Rise, Pacific Ocean - CV88 | ecosystem: Environmental > Aquatic > Marine > Hydrothermal vents | place: Pacific Ocean: East Pacific Rise...
TCTATATTTCTTGCGTAAAATTTTAAATCACTTTTATTTTTTATTTTGATTTCTCATTTTAGCTTTAACGCTAAAGCTAAAAATGAGTTAATATAGAAATTAATATCTATACTAACGTGATTTTAGCTTTAGCGTTAAAGCTAAAATCTGTTTTCAAGCAAAAAATAATAAGAAGAGAATAAAAAAATGACAATATCAAAACATATTAAAGATATAAAAACGATAAACAAAGTTCAATATATAATATCAGAAAAATGTAATATGAATTGTATTTACTGTAATGTTAATAAGAGTAGTGATCAATATTTATCTATAGATGATTTTATCACTTTTAAAGAAGAAGTGTTAGATAAATTAGAATATTATCAATTGGATATATTTGGAGGAGAACCTTTATTATTTGCAGAGATAGTTTTAGAAATAGTAAAATTACTACAGAATGATAATAGATGTAATATTATAATGATTCCTACAAATGGATCAATATATAATGAAGTAGTTAAAGAGATATTATCTTATGATAAAGTATATTGTTCAATATCAAATGATGGAATAAATCAAATAAAGAATAGATCAAAGTTAAAAATATATTATAAAGAATTCAATGTAAATAGAGTTCATTTGATGATTGGAGGAAGTGATTTAAGTAAGGATTATAATATCATTATAAAGCAACATAATTATTTTAAAAAATTAAATATAAGTTGTGATATGACTTTACTTAGAGATCAAAATAGTTTTAGTATCGAGCAAGCTAAACTATTTCTAGAAAATTATAAAGAGTTTGTAGATACTTTAGATTTTAATCACATCTTGTTACCTAAGATAGTTACACATTATCTGTTTAGATTTTTAGATAATGTGATATATGGTTATATTAATCCAGGATGCCAATTAGGTGAAAAGTATGTTTCATTTTCGAATAATCATTTGATAAGCTGTACAAGATTTTCTAGGACAGATGATGAAGACAAATTGGAATATATAAATGATTATTTAAAGGAATGTGATACTTGCAGTATACGAGAGTTTTGTGGACAAGGTTGTAGATATGAGATCATTCAAAATGATGGAGTTATAGAAGAGTTATGTACTATTTATAAAGGAATATATAAAATATTACAGAGTAAAATAACTACCAATTTAATAAAAGAATATAAAGAATATAAAAGGAAATTAGATGATAAATAAAGCATTAGAAGATACAGATCAAGAATATTTTAAAAATAGTATAAAGAGATCAGTAGCACATTTAGTAGATGCCGCAAAAGAATTAGAGAATATAGGATTAGATAAATATAATAAAGATATATTATATATAGGATTATTATTAAAACAAGGGTTAGATAAAATTCAAGAAATAGATGATGAACGACTAACTATAAGTAATAAACAATATGATGATATATTAGAAAATATTATGAGGATTGAAATATGAAATATTTAACAGTTGAAATAACCACTACTCAAAAATGTAATATGAATTGTAGTTATTGTTTTGAAGGAGAAGAACTAAAGAATAATGATAAACAAGTTAACATACAAGAGATTATTAGCGCATTAAATGAATTAAGGTCAAGTGATAAATTCAAAGAATTATATGATGAAATTAATATCAATTTCTGGGGAGGAGAACCTACATTGGCTTATAAAGAATGTTGTGAAATCATTGATGCGTATAAAGACACCAAAGTTAATTTTTTCTTTTATACAAATGGTTATAGTACATTTGGAGTGAGTAAAATATTAGATTTCTATAAGAGTGTTATAAATGATAGTTATAAAAGAATATCATTACAAATTAGCTACGACGGTATTACTAATGATATTTATAGAGTTGATCATAATAATAAAGGAACATCTCATAAAATTTTAGAATTTATAAAATATATGAATACTTTTTATCCTAGTGTTAATATCAAATTAAAAAGTGTAGTATTACCAAATCAAATAAAATGGATGGTAAATAACTGGACACATTTTAAAGAATTATTTTTGCAATATCCTCGATATAATTTTAAATGGGCACCAACATTAGAATACACAAATCATTATAATATAACGGAAGAGGATTTAAAATTATATAATACGATTTTTTTAAAAATTGCAAAATTAGAAATAGAATTTTATGAGGAATATGGACATCACTTGTTAACTTGGTTTGATTATACTACTGGAACGGTTTGTTCAGCAGGAACCAATATATTAAATATAGATTTAAAGGGGAATATATTGGTATGTCATGGAGCATTATATTCTAAAAATAAAGATAGTTATAAAATGAGTAATATATTCAATATAAATTATCTTAAAGATTATTTTGAATCTAGAGAAGAATATTCAAATCTATTAAATGATAGAAATAAAAATGTTCCTGAAAAATGTCAAGGATGTGATGCAACAGTGTGTTATCAATGTCCTATAGTAAGTGCTGATAATAGTAAAAAAAGTAATAATATTAAAGATAATTTTTATGATATAAAAATAGATTTATGTGAGGTATATAAATGTTTTGGTAGAATACATCAAACAGTTAATAAATATTTAAGGAGATAATATATGAGTAGTTATTTGAGCAATGTAAATTTTGCATTGGATAATTTTCCAGCTTATATTCAAAATAAAATAGATAATGAAACAGATCCAGATAAAATTGCAGAGTTAGAAGAAATTCTAAATTATCAAATAACTCCATATAGATATGCAATAGGTAAAGAAATAATTGATGGTAGTGTTTCTGATGAAGAAAATGATATCACTAAAGATATTTTCAATAGAGAATTTACAAGTTATAATGATGTTTTAAATTCATTAGATGACTATATTAATATTTTTAGATGGGCTAAAGATATTAAAAATATAAATGATATGATTGCTGATGATCAAGGTGATCAAAATATTACTAGATCATATTTTTATGGCGAAAAATTAAAAGTATATATTGATAATTCATCAGATTATACATTATTATGTGATAAAAGTTCAATACTAATGTTTGCATATATGAAAAAATATGGTATACCTTGTGATAATTATACAAGATATTATGATTTTAGTAAATTTGATTGGGATAATTATAGAACTTATAGTGGCGCTATTATTGATGGAAATATTTCTGAGAATTTAGATATTTATGAAGGTCCTTGGTTACCGTATAAAATAAATAATAGAATTCAATATGATATTCCAGATGATGCTATACAAGCTACTGCAGTAGATGGTAAATTTCCCAATCCTGATACAATGGTGTATGACAGATTAGAATTAAAAGATACAGACATATATATATTACCTGATGATATGGATAATAATATCCATACTGGTTATTATATATTTAATAATTTAATTTACAAAGCTAATAGTACAACTCAAGCATTATATGATACCAATTATGGAAAATTATATAAACTAAAAGATAATGCTCAAGAAGCAACTTATATTGAGTATTCAAGTGATAGTGATTATTTAGTTAAAGATGGCGAATATGCTTATGTTAATTCTGAACATATGTTTTTAGATAATCGATATGACGACACTGTTAATGAAAAGTACCAATATATAAATAATTTAAAAAATGATTTGCAAGTCGAAGAAGCAAATTATTATAATATATTTCAAGAATTATCTTTTAATAAATCTAAATTATTTAATAGTGATGATAAAGATACAATCAATAATAATATAAATGATCTTATAATAGATTTAAATAATTCTAAAGATACTATTGTTGATATCAAATCGAATATCAGTGATGCAATATTCGATTATTTAAATTATTCTAAAACTATTCCAAAAAAAGTGTATGACGCATCATATGCTAATAATTTAAAAATTGATTGTGTTCATTTTTCATTAAATGAGATAGTAGAAGATGATAAGTTATTATATACTCAATTTATTCAAGATGATAACATATATATTGATTATTATGATAGTAGTTGTGCTCCACAATTAATTTATGATAATTTAGATGAAGTTGATAATATTATAGCTAATAACAAAATTGGTGATAAAAATAATATCATATATGATGAAAATGCAGATATTAAGTTTTTATATTATTATGATGTAAAAACAATTTATAAATTAGATGAAAATTATAATACATTATATAATGTTAAAGATGCTACTCAAGCATCTTTAGGAGATATTAATATAGTTTTTAATAATATATTATTAGATCCTAATGATGAATATATAATAACAGATAATGATAACCATTTATTATACGCAAAAGATATTACACCAATTATGGATACCGATGGTAGATATATTTATAAATTACCAGATGTTGTTTCTATATTTCCTGATGTTGTACAAAGTGATTTAAAGATTGAAACATTAATTGTAAATTGTAAGGTACCACTTAGTATTCATAATATAGTTAAAGAAGATAATTATTTATATTTACCAAACGCTAATAGTACAATCCTTAAAGACGAATATGATAATATATTATATGATTATTATAATGATGATAGATTATATTATTCACCTTTAGGAATTGAAGGAAAACATGATGAAAATGTTAATATTCCTCAAATTATATTAGACCCAGTAACTGGTGAAATACCTATTAATTATAATTTAGTATCAGTTAATATACTATTAAATGAGGAACAAAAAACCAAGTTAATAAATAAAGAAATAATTATATCAGATGATTTAAATAATTTAGAATTTTACGAAGGAGATTTAGTTTTTTATATTGATGATAATATTGGTAATGTAAAAAATGATAATAATCAAGATATATATTATAGTGGTTATGCTAATCAAAGTTCTGGAGAAATTTTAGAACTCTCAAATTATGTTGTTGATAATTTGGAATGTAATAATAATATATTAATAAATCATTCTATAATCGAAGGATTCAGTAATAATAACATATATTTAAAAGATGACAATAAAATATATGACATCACAGGAGCATCTCCTTATAAAATTACAGCAGACATTTTAAGTGATAGTATATTTTATAATAGGGAATTATATGATATACTATCATCTGATCCCATATTATTTAAAGAATATAATAATCAAGAAATTGTCTCAAATAATATATTATTAAATGATGAAGAAATATCAAATTTGATAAATTACGGTATTGTGACTGGATGGGATATCACTGGAAAAATTCCAATATTCTCTGATTCAGAATTAGAATTATATAATCCAGTATTAGCAGATCCTGTAAGAAATATAGATTTTCAATTAGTATATGATACAAGAATTGCTAGTCTTGCTAAGTATAATAATGGTTATCCTGAAGCAAGTACATTAGTATTAAACAATAGATCATTATCAACAACTGAAGGTTTAATGTTTAACGATAATTTAGATATATACTATCATGGAGGGGATAAAAATAAAAGATTGGTAATATCATATGATAATATTGATTATAATATTTTTATAACACCATTAGAACATACTTCAGTAACATTAAGTATGATACAATCTTTAAATATAGTTGCATACGCACCTATAAATGGTATAAATTATTATAGAAATCTAACAATTGAAGAAAAAGATAATTGTATCTTTCAAGGAATATTGATTCCTTGTGAGGATGATGATCCTGATCAAATATTAACATCTGGTTATAAAATATTTGACAATATTGATAATTATACTTATTATAATTTAGCTGATCAATATTCTTATAATGGTCAGCTAATATTTGAACCTATAAATAAATATAATATATTATCACCAAATGATACCTATTCTGATATAATTGTTAATAATACAATATTGCCAGAATCAAAATATTATAAATTAATTAATGGATCGATAATTGACGATGATACTTCTAATATAACTTATGTTGAAAATGATAAAATTTATTATATTCCAGACGACACAGAGCCTGCAGTTGATCAAGATAATAATATAATAGTATATATTGATATTGATAATACAGTTCCAGCAAATATTACAGATATCAATAAGAGTTTAGTAAGTTTTAGTAGAGTTCGAGATGAAACTTATAAAAATGATAATTTTATAAGTAAAGGAATAATGACCTTAAATTCTAATAATGATTATATATTATTAAATGAAGAATATTTATATGATAAGAGTAAATCTGAACCTATTTATACAATTCATGGAAATATATATGATACTAGAGAATTAAATCAAGCAACAGCAGATGAAATATTATCCTATTCTAATTATATTGCTAATAATTATATTCTTCCTAGCGACGACTATATTTATATAGATAAAGAAAGTAATAAATTATATTCAACATATTCTAATAATTTAGAATATGTTAGAATAGATAATTTAATTCAATACAATATAGATGACGCTATTCGAGCAACTTTAGTAGACGGTATTATACCTCATTATGATACTTTAGTGTCAAATACATCTGAATTATTATTTGGATCTTCTTTAATATTTGATGATGATGGTTATATTTATGATTATAACTGTCCTGATGTTGAATATATTTATGATGAAAATAATAATATATTATATGATACAACGAATGGAATTCAATCTCAAATGATAAATGGTGTTTATCCAGCATTAGATAATATGGTAGCTTTTAATATTGTTCTAAAAAATTATGATAATTTATATGTTAGTAATAATAGAATATTTAATACTATAAATGGTGTTCAAGCAGTTAATTCTAATAATGAAAAAGTATTCTTAGTAGATTATGCAACTCAAGCGACATTAATAAACGAAGATAATAATTATACACTTCCTAGTAATGATCAATTAGTATTAGGTAATGTCGAATTTAATGGTGATAGAAATCATATAATGCCTGATAGTAATTATAAATTATATTATGCTGATAATTTAGAACAATTGAAAACATCTGATAATGATTTATTATATGTAACTTATGGAGCAAGTCAAGCTATATATGATAATGGATTACCAGAATTAGATCAATTAATATCTGATGGAATATGCTTAAAAACATATGATAAAATATATATTGAAGATAATAAATTATATGATAACACTTATGCTAATCAAATAATGATTGATAATAAATATATCTATTCATATGAATTTGCAGATCCTTATGAATTTAATAGTTCTCAAGGAATACCTGATAATAATGAATGTGTAACATCTAAAGATGGTTCTATAATTCAATCAGAATATTTAACTACAGATTTAAAATATTTATATGATTGTTCTGATGCTAATATAGTAATTGATGAAAATGGTAATAATAAATATATTGTTTTAAATAATATCATTTATAATACAACAGCTGATGATATTATATCAATTGATAATTTGATATGTAATAATATAAAAGTGTCGAATAATAACTTTATATTTAAAAATGGTTATGTTTATCAGCCAAATGAGATTTTATCTGATAAATCATATGAATTAATTGATGATAATCGAAGTTATTATCAAGTAGAAATAAGTTCTCCTAATGATATAGAATTAATTTTATCATCTATTGCTAGTGATAAAATCATTAATGATATTAAAAATATTAGCATAATAGATAATAAACTATATGATAATAGTTATAGTGATATAATTATTAAAAGTGGTAGTATTGCTTATAATGTTTATAATAATTATAGTATACAAGCTCATAGTTCAACCGAAATATTAGTAACATTGATAGATAATAATTATATACAAGTATCAAAAGACAACGATATTCTCGAATTATATGATGATTTATATTATTCTAATATAAATGCTAATATATCATATGATGATGATAATAATATATTATATAATACTGAACATAGTATGCAAGCAGTATATGATGATTCTTTTGATGATCTAACAAAAGAAGATTTAATATGTGATAATATAGAAGTAAAAGATATCGATAAGATCATTCATTATGATGATAATTTAGTATATGATTGTACTTATGGTGATTATGATGTTGATGCTGATCAATATATTGTAAGTACTTGTAGAAAAGTTTATTTAAAATCTGACACTAGAGTACAATATGATATAGATACTTGTGATATAGTATATGATGGAGAAACATGTTTTATATTATACGATGAGTCTAAGTTAATTCCTATTTATAAATTAGAAGATTGTCAGCTTAATTATGATATCTCGGAATTAAATCCGGTATATTTATTAAATAATTGTTTACCAGAATATAATTACGATGAATGTTACATCATATATCCACTGATAGAATGTCAAGAAAAATATAATAAAGACGAATGTAAAATAATATATGATATAAATACTTGTTATAAATTATATGATATTTCGCAATGTTATATATTATATAATAAAAGCTCATGTGATATTGTTTATGATATAGATACATGTGATATTGTTTATGATAAAAGTACATGTACTCCATTGGTAGATTATGACACATGCTATAAAGTATTTTTTAAAGATACATGTACACCATTGTACATATTAGAATCATTATATCCTATATATTTAAAAGATGATTCATATTTATGTTATGATATTAATAATTTAGAAAAAGTATATTTGCAAGAGGATGGACAAGATTGTTATACTATAAGTAGTTTAATACCAGCTTATAATATTAATAATTGTAATAAATGTTATTTATTATCAGAACTAACAACATTGTATTTAGAAATAGAATGTGATGCAAAATATGATTATCATTTATGTGATCCTGTATATGATATATCTACTACATTTACAGGCTATTTAAAAGAGTCATGTTTACTATGTTATGATAAGCAAAATTGTTTTCCAATTTATAAAGCAAGTAATTTAAAAAAAGTTTATAATAAGAATGATTGCACATTAATTTATAAAATGGGCGAACATTATCCAGTATATAATTTAAATGATTGTTCTTACAGATTCGATATATCTACCTGTGATCCAGTATATAAATTAGAAGAATGTAATATACAATATAATTTTAATGATTGTGGACTAATATATAAAGAAGAAACTTGTAAAAAAATAATAGATTATGATTCAGCTACACCAGTATATAATAAAGAAGATTGTGATCCTATAATAGATTGGGAGACATGTGATCCAATGTATTATACTTCAGAAGCTATAATACAAATTGATATAGATACATTAGGAATAGTATATGATGCAGATACATGTGATATAAAATATAATTATAAATCTGGAATATTAAAACATGCTCCAGAATTAGCTCCAGAATTATATAAAAGTATAAGTTATAATGATGCATCCATCATATCAGCATTGTCTAAAATGAATATATTAAAAATTATAAATGGTCCATTTATTGATGAAGACAGAATTAAAGTAGGTTATGATGAAGATTATCAAGAATTAAGTAGCAATATTACAAAATCTAGAAGATATAATGAAACATCAGTATGGGAAACATCTTATAGTGATTCAGGATTATCATTGGATCAATATATAGAATATTTTATAGATGTTAATACAGGAGTTCCAAAAATACCTGACACATCAGTTGAAATATTAGGTAACAATTTAAATACGAATATAGATGGTCCAGGATATGCTGGAAATGCTACAGATACATATTCTCAAATATCATCAGAGAAATTTAAATTTTAAATAAATATAAAGGAATAAAATGTCAGAAACAAACTGTTCTACAAATAAATATTATGAAACGTGTAAAGTGGGAAAATTTGTAAGATCCTATAAAGAAGCATTTCCAGAAGCTCCAGATATACCTCTACCCTCTTCAAACAATGTTAATGCATTAGATATTAAAAGTATAATTAAAGTATTGGATGGTGCTGTAAGATATTGGTCATCTGGATCTAATAAGATTAGAATAACTCAAAAAGATCCTAGATACGCTTCTTCAGGAAGTATTATAAAAGCTACTGATTGGCAAATTATTGAGAATATATTAAAAGTGTTTGCTGATAATAATATACATGATGTAATTTTTCCAGAAGATCAAAAAGTTACTACAGAAAATATATTATCACGAGACTTTATAGATAACGTATCAGAAGCGTATCGTCAAATAATTAATACATGTAAATGTGATTCTGATTGCTCATGTAATGCTGTATGTCAATGCAATATAAACTGTGGTTGTGATTATGCTTCTTCAGATGGTACAAACTCGGCAGGTATAGGCAGAAATTCAGATGGCGGAAGTTGTTAATAAAATAAAGGAATAAAATGAAAATATATAATTTAGCAGAGATAGAAGATTATGGAGAGTATTATAGAGTACTTTCTGTATTTGATTCAGAGTACTATGATTTCAATAAACGAGATCATTTAAGATTAAACAATATGGCAGCAATTAAAATAAAAGATGGTTTAAGAAATAATAAAATTGTTAAAATATTGAAAGATATTAAGATAAAAAATGAGGTAATGATTAGACATATCATTATTGAAGACAAAGTTGAAATGAATGAATTAGAAACATTAAAATTTATTCATTTATCTAACTTTAGAGAGAATGTTAATCATGCTCAAGCAAATGTTTATGGTATTCAAATGTACGAATATATTAACATTAATAATTATTTAAATGATAAAGGATATTTTATTCATGATGATAATAAGGAAGAAACTTATTTAGAAATATTGGAAACTAGTGATGAGGCTTTAATTGATAAATTAGAAGTTTATCTTAACGCTAGAGATGATATTTCTAGAGCTTCTACATTAGAAAGATTTTATGCAAAATTTTATAATGAAATGAAAGAAGCTGAAAGTACAGAAGATGTTGAAAAAATTGTTAGATATTATAAAGAAGAAATTGAAAGATTGACTCAAAAAACTATTCACACTAAAGAAACTAAATCAGAGGAGAAATAATTCTCCTCTGATTTTCTTGTGCTCAATTTTCATTCATTTTTATACTTCTATAATATTACCCAATTTTTATCTTATTTACTCTCCATTTCTTCAAGTTAGATGAAAGTGGGTTATTTCTGTACTAACTCAGATTTTAGCTTTAGCGTTAAAGCTAAATCGCAAAAAATTTATTTTTCATATACTCTCTTTAAAAATTTTACCAAAATTCTAGCGTAAAATTTTAAATCACTTTTATTTTTTATTTTGATTTCTCATTTTAGCTTTAACGCTAAAGCTAAAAATGAGTTAGTATAGAAATTATAACATTTCTTAATAACTTTCAAGGAACCTGAAATATACTAAGAATCTAGCGTAAAATTTTAAATCACTTTATTTTTTTATTTTGATTTCTCATTTTAGCTTTAACGCTAAAGCTAAAAATGAGTTAGTATAGAAATTATAACATTTCTTAATAACTTTCAAGGAACCTGAAATATACTAAGAATCTAGCGTAAAATTTTAAATCACTTTATTTTTTTATTTTGATTTCTCATTTTAGCTTTAACGCTAAAGCTAAAAATGAGTTAGTATAGAAATAATACGAATAGGAGAAAATATGAATCAAGTTTTAGTATTATATAGATTCCAAGAATATAATAAGATCAATGGAACATTATTTTATTGCTATGAATATTATCAAATGCTTAAATCATTAAATATAAAGGCTTCTATAATAGTCTTTGGAAATATAAAAGATAAAGATCAAGAATTAATATTAAAAGTATTCGATGATAAGTATGTAATGAATGATGGAATTATATTTTTAAATTATAGAACAAAATTATATCAGCATATAATACAATCAAATAAGATACTAATATTAGATACAAATACTTATTTAAATATTCAAGATTTCCTAGGAAAATCTAAAGTATATTTATTTTGTAATAAACATATAAAAGATACAAATTATAAGGATAGTATTGTTTATGGTTCATATGATTTGTATCAGAAGTTTGATCATTTTGATTATTTAAGAATTAATTTTGATATTTATAAACCAATTATAAATGTAGATAATAAGATATTTATTAGCTCACCTGAATATGATTTAATTGATAATAAATATAAAAAAGATAATAAGTATTTGATAAAACAACATAATGTAACTTATGATAATCTATTAAGTAGAATTAGTAAAGTAATTTATATTCATACTTGTATTGATACTAATAATAGGATATTAGTGGAAGCTAGTTATTTCGGAATAGCTTATGATATTATTAATCATATAACTACAGTAGATAGCATAGTTTTAAGAGATCTTGATATTAGTCAGGGGAATATAAATAATTATGTATTATCAAAGGATAGTTCATTAATGCAATCATTATTAAAACAATAATTAATGATATCATTAACTAATATATCTTAGAGCGAAATCTCATAAAACTAATTTTATAAAAGGAATTTTTATGACAGAAAAAGAAATAATTGCAAAAGTTGCAGAAGATAGAGGTTTATCTTTAACAGAATCAAAAGAATTAGTGAATTACTTTGTAGATTTATATGTTAATGGTACTCAAGAAGATGGTAAAATGGTATTTGGAAAAGTTGGAACATTCAAAATGGTAGATGTTAAAGCAACTCCTGCTAGAACAGGTGTAAAAAATCCATTAACTGGTGGAACATATGATGTAGCTGCTAAACCAGCTAGAAAAAAATTAACATTCAGTTTAAGCAAATCTGGTAAGTTCATAGGAGCTTAATCCTTAAAGTGTCTCAGGACACTTTAATATCTTTACGAAGTCCTCAGGATCATTTGATATCCTTTCTGAAAATAAAACTAAAAATAACTAACTCCAAATACAATTAATTTTTTTATTCCTGAGGGCTTCGTAAAGATATTTAAATAACATTAAAAGGAATAATATGAAATATATAGCAGTAATGGTATGCGCAGATAAAGGATATAATATAGTTAATAAACTATACTATTATCCTGTTCAAATACAAGATGATAAATTAAGTTATCCAATGAATAATCCAAAAGATATAGAATACCTCATAGAACTAACAAGATATTCTATACCCGAATATTATAGAGCGATTGATGTAAAAGCTATAATTGATATTAATAGTAATTATATTTGGGATGATAAAGAAGATTACAATATTAATGATAGTGTAAATATGATGGGAGTAACTTTAAAAGAGAATTTAGAACAAGGTTCTCGAGGAGTATTCTTATGAATTTAAATATTATAATATTTCCAAATTATGAATATACAAAATCAAATGATATATGTTTAAGAGCTAAAGTAGATTTTGGTACTACTTGTAATTATAATTGTTATTTTTGTTATTATAAAGAGAAATTAAAAGTACCATTTAAAGATAAAGAGATAATCAAAGAAGAGATACAAACATTAGCCAAAGCAGGAATCAAAGAGTTTGATTTCAGTGGAGGAGAAGTTAGTATTCACCCAGACTTATTAGAAATTATAGAATATGCTAATAAGTTTGGGAAAGTTTCTTGTCTGACAAATGGGTTTGGTTTTACAAATCCTACAAAAGTTCTTAGATATATTCGATCAGGATTACAAGAATATATGTTCAGCATTCACGGAGGAGATCGCAAAAGTCATAATACAGCTGTCGGAAATAATAAAGCGTTTGATAAAATTTTAGAATCTATTGATATTATTAATCGATTAAATAAGAGTTTAATTGCTCAAACAACTATTAGAATCAATACAGTTATCAATAATGACTTCGATGAAGTAAGTTATGTTAATTTAATTAATTCTGATATTATGAAACATATAAAACAGATTAATTTATTACCATTAAACTACTGGGATGATGCTATCAATAATGATCTAATTGATTATAATATTGTTAGTGATAAAATAAAATATATTATAGATAACATTAATTATCCAATTGAAATCAATGTTAGATATATTCCATATTGTTTTATGTATGGCTATGAGAAGTATGTAGTAAATACATACCAGCATATATTTGATAAAAGTGATTGGAATCTTATAACTTACAATGTTAACAGAATAGATTATAATATAAATAAAGAAAATATGTTCGAACAAGCTTTTAAAAATAGATTAAATACTTATCAAAAACCTAGAGAATGCATAGAATGTTCTCGAAGATTAATTTGTGATGGTATTGAAAAAGTATTAATACATTCTAATAATAATCTTGTACCAGTTCCAGGAGAATATATATTAGATGTTAATCATTTTAGAGAAAGTGATCCGTATGAAAAAGATAATTAAATTAAAAAAAGATATACTATATATCACATCAAGTTGGACACAAAGTGAAGAAATTAGTCATGGAATTTGTGGACATACAAGTGAAATGATAGAAACATATTATCATTTAAAAGATCATATAAAATGTAAAATACTTTGGACTGAAGATATTACAAAAGAAGATGTAAATATTTTTATAAGAAGTAAATATAATTTTAGCGATGATGATATAGCTAAAATATTTGATAATAGTGTATTTCATAATCGCCCAAAATTAATTGCTGGAGATTATTTATTAGTCGTTGATGGAGGTTATAATAATCTTAAAACTTCTAATATATTATTTAAAAAGATTATAATGTTTTCATGTGGTCAAAAAGATCTCAATCAATTAACTGATGAAAAATATCTAATATTACAAGATTTAAAAGTTTACGAGAATGGTTCGAGAACAGTTCATTATGTAAAAAAATTACTATTAGATCATTATATCAAATATGATCGAACTCAGTTTCAAAAAAACACTTTATTATATTTACCTAATAATTGCAGAAGAATGGAAATATCTCAGGTGAGAATGTTAATAAATAAATATAATCGATTATATGATCCATTAAATAGAGGTTGGATAATTGGTACAGATGTTCCAGAATATTATCAAATATTAAAAGATGAATTTTCTAATTTAGAAGTATTGTCATTACCGATAGAAAATTTTCATTTAAGATTTGATAATTATATTTATACTCCAACTAGTAGGCGATGGGATTGTAGTAATAGATTATTAGTAGAATGCAAACATTATAATAAAAATTTTCAATTTGATATAAACGATGAAGATTATTATAAATATGATAAAGCATTATTAAGTAGAAAGTTAGCAATTGTTCGAGAAGATAATTTAAATATTTCTAAAGAAAGTAAAGAAGAAAGTATTATAAAAATTATAGGAGATTTTCTTGAAGTTTGAATTATTAAATAAATCTTTTCCATACGATACTGATTTAAAAATAACATTGGAACCAAGTTATAGATGCAATCAACAATGTTGGTTTTGTACAGAATATGATAATAATTCTAAGGATTATACTATAAATGATATAGATAATATTATTATCAAATTAAAAGAAATATTAAATACTTTAAAAATAAAAACATTATTTATTTATATTTATGGAGGAGAACCAACATTAAATATAAATTTATTTTATATGCTTAAAGAATTGGATAAATTAATATTTAATTATAATTTCGATAAATCATTAATTCAGATACAATCAAATCTGAGTATATCTACTGATAGATTATTAGAAATTAGTAGATATACGTTTAATACAAAATTAGAAATATGTAGTAGCTATCATGTTGGTTATCAATCAGTTAAAACATTTTTAGATAAATTAGATATATTAAATAATTATAATAAATTAGGATATTGTTTTGTAAATTCTGATTATACTCAAGAAGATAGATTTATAGAAGAATTTAATATATTATCAAAAAAATATCCTGATAAAATTAAAATAAGATTTACAGAAGTAGAATTAAATTTTAAAAACAAAGACAAAATAAGCAAATACCCTAAAATGGATAAAAAAGATTTATTTGAATTTGAATATAAGTATTTTTCTAATAAATATACATATTTATTAAATTATTTAGAAGATAAATTTACTTTCAATTTTGATGATAAAGTATTAAATTATTCAGAACTTGTTGGAAAATCTTTAAATTATTTTAGAATGTTTAAATGCGAAGCTGGTAAAAAGAGTATAGTTATTGATCATCAATTAATAGTTTATCCTTGCACTCATTATGCTAAATATAATATATGTTCAAAAAAATTAGAAGATTTTAATATAAATGATTTAAAATCTAATTATTGTTTATTATATCGATGTTATGACGGATTAGAATTTAAAAAATGGAAAAATTAACAATATTAATACTTACTCATAATCGACCAAAATTATTTGAAAGATGTTTAAATAGTGTATTAAAAAATATACCAGAATATGTTGAAGTTATAGTCAATAATGATTCAAATGATATCATAGAAATTCCTCATTCTCAAGTAAAATATTATTATTATCAAAATGATAATATTGGATATATTTATGATTTTTTATTAAGGAAATCAAAAACTAATTATATATACTTTTTAGAAGATGATGATTATATTTTACCAAATTTTTGGAAAACTATAATTTTAAAAAATTCAATATACCAATATATACCAGATGGAGGATATAAACAATATTTAAAATTTTTCAAGAATGATAAAGATTTTAAAAGATATTTTCAATTAGGACAAATAATATTTAATAAGAATTATATTATTATTCCAAAAGATAATAATATAAATAATGATTGGAATATTTATATTCAAATAAAAGATTGGGAATATATAAAAAAACCAATATATCGTCAAACAACTGATGGTAAAGATAATATAAGTTTTAAGGAATTTAATAATGATAGAAGATTCTAAATATTATACAATACACAACAAACGATTTCAAGATAGAATAAAATTTGAAAATTATATTAGAAGTTATTTCAATATTCCAGAGGAATTTAAAATATTAAATAGATTTAATGTTGATGAAATAGTAAAAATGAAATATAAAAATTATAAAGTATATAATAGATACAATAATACATTATTTGGTGATTATTTAAATAGTAAAAAATTTAATTTTAATCAAGATGATAATTTTTTTAAATATATACAACAATTAAAAATAAAACATTTTCCACAATTATTAAAATTTGATAATAATTTTTTATATTTTGAATATATTCCAAGATATAAAAATACTAGAAAAGTTGATATTCTAAAAATATTATCATTATCTAATATTATAGAGATAGAAGATATACATTTAGAAAACATAACAGTATCTAATAATGATATTTATATCACAGATTTAGAAAGTGTTCATAAAGAATATTTGAAACAATATAAGGAATATCTAAATGATAAAACAATATGATAAAACTCATAAAATTCAACGAAATTATATTCACTGGGATGTTAGTACACAATGTCAATTAAAATGTAGTTATTGTTATGCTATAAATCAATATAATAAATCAAACGATTGGAATAAAATAGATTCTTGGACACGACAAAAACTAGTAATTAGAAACATTAAAAACTCTAGCTTACCTTGTTTTTTAGGACTTCAAGGAGGAGAACCAACAATTCATCCAAATTATAATGAGCTTATAGAATTATGCCATGATGCTATAAGTACTCATAAAGATGGTAGATTATATATAACAACTAACGGATTACAAACGGAAGATTTTTTTAGAAATCATAAATTCTATAAGAATACATATTTTCTTTGGAGTATCCATTTTGAATTTATAAGTGAAAAAAGTATCCAGAATATTTATAAAAATATTCAAATATGTATCGATAAAGGTTTCAGAAATAAAGTTAATGTTATGTTACATCCTAATAAAAAGTTCTGGCCAATGATACATAATATCATAGATCATTTAAAAACATTAAAAGTAGAAATTCATCCACATTTTTTATATGATGACGGAGATGTTCATAGATTACATCAATATCCAGAAGATTTTTATAATGAGTTTAAATATTTAGAAGATATGCCTAATTATCTTATCTTCGAAGACGCTAAACTAAAATATGAATATAATGATTATACTATTTTCAAAAATGAAATGACATGTTTTAAAGGTTGGAAGTGTTGGAATAATAATTATGAGATAGATATCTGGGGAAATGTTCAAACATTTTGTTTCGATATTCGAGCAAATTTAATTACTAATTTTAATTATTTTAAAAATATTAAGGAAATCGTTCCAAGAGTATGTCCACATGATAGCTGCAATTGTGATGGATTATTAAAAGTTTATAAGGAGAAATAATGACATATAAACATATAGTATCCCGCATTAATAAAATAAAACAATTTTACCCATTTTTTAAAGACAAAAGTATAAAATTATTTGATACAACATATGAATTCGGGTTTATAATTTTACATGATAATTCTATATATATTCCAAATAAAATTTTACATAATTTAATGTTTGCAAATTATTTTAGAATGAATTTATCTAATGATTTTATTATTGATCATTTTAATAGTTTAAATGTAGAAGAGGATTGGTTAATTGAATATTATGATTATATTGCTTTCAAATGTGATTATTATGATGATACGTTAGACTTTATTATTAATAATAATAAGAATATAATAAAAAATGATGATATCTTACAAATCAAATTGAATAATATTACTTCTTTTGATATATTCGATATTAAAAGAATTGCGAAATATATTATCGCACAAACGGATAAAAATAGAAAATTATCTATTTTTAATAATATTTCAATATCAAAAGAAATTAAAAAATTACAAAAATTTTTTAAAAAAGATATAATATTAAATAAAAATATATCTGAATTATATTATGCACCATCATTACAGTTATCAAATTATATTATTAAAAATAATAAGATTATAGAAACATCATTTTATATTAATATATTTTCAGCTCCACCATTTACACTATATATAAGAGATAATAAAAATCTATATAGTTTTTCTGACAAAGTTTATGAGGATTTTGTTTCTCCTATTTTATTATTAGAAGATAAATATTTACAAAATTTCAATATTTCTCATCTAAATATAAAAAATTCTATAGATATATTATTCCATACATTATGAAAAATATAAAATTAGAATTACAATTATTTACAACCTGTAATTTGAATTGTCATTACTGCTATAATTATACGAACAGTAATATACAAAATTTTAATAAATATAAAACATTTTTAGATATATTTAAAAAAATTGATAATAGTTTTATTATTATTAACGGTGGAGAACCTTTTTTATATAATGAACTTTATAAAATTTTTAATTATATCGAAGATTGTGTGACATTCACTAATGGTTGTATAAATACTACAAATTATTCAAAAATTATAGCAAATATTAATAATATTAATAATATTAAATTAAATATTTCTATTCATTTGAGAGAATTGAATATTGATTTATTTATTAAAAATTGTGAATTATTATACTACCATTTTAATGATATCTGTTTTAATATTATTGTAAATGAAGATTTATTTGAATATATAGATAAACTTGAATATATATTAAAGAATTGTAAAATCAAATATGCGAACTTAACGTTTGAAGATAGATTATATTCAAATTTTAAAAAAACATTAAAATCGTTTGATTTGTCAAAAATTATAGAATTATTAGAATTATATAATATGAAATATACAAATTTTAATAGATCAAATAATATAACAACATATAGAGAATTAATAAAATATTTAAAAATAAATTCATTGTATCTATTAAAAATTAAAATTTATAATGAATTTATTATTATTGTTGATAATGATGATGTTATCATCGAATCAAATATTGGAAACAGTATAGAAGAAGTATTAAAAAATATAAATTCAGATATAAAATATATTAATAAAATAGATCAAGTTGCTGAATGCTTATAAGGATAATTATGAAAATGGTAGAATGGGAAATTATTTTAGAATGCAATTATAATTGCAAATATTGCGGATTATTGGATAAATCAATAATGCCTCATAACCAATATAAAAAATTTATAAAAAAATTAAATTATTTATATTCAGACATTGAAATATTTGTATTTGGAGGAGAACCATATTTGCATAAATATATAGATTCGATTATTCAAGAATTTATACAATTAAAACAACCATTTGTAATTCAGACAAATTTATCAAATTATAGTGCAAATAAAATAATTGATATTAATAAAAATTATAATATCAATATTAGTATACATCCAGATCAATGTGATGTAAATGATATTATTAATAATATTATAAAAGTAAAAAATATAGTTAATATTAAGAATATAAGTTTAATGTATATTGGTAAAAAATCTTTAGAATATTATAATTTAATATCTAAAGTTATAAATGTTAAATTAACACCTATAACTGATATAGCGTGTACTGGATATGCAAAGATTTTAAAAGAATATTTATCATTAAAAAATAATAAAATATATCAAAATATTTATCAATTTGAAAATGATAATATATATATCAATGGAATATCTATTAGTAGATCAAAATTATGGGATATGCAAAATGATGGATTATTTACTCCTAAAAATAAAGAATGTTTTTATAAAGACAGATATATTTTATTTGATCCTCAACTAAATGAATATAATTGTTGTTATAGAAAGAATAATGATGGTTATTGTTTAAATGACACCTGTTTTTTTATGTAGGAGAAAAAAAATGAATTATATGATAGCTGGAGCATTTAGTAAATTTAAAGAATTGTCTTTATTTTTATTAAAAAATAATCCACAATTAAATAACAATATAACAGTATATGATGGTATAAACAATTGTTCTTGGAATGGTGGAAGAATAAATAGAGACATATATTATAAAGATCATATGATCAATTTTTATTATAATAGAAATATTAATATTGCTTTAACTTTTAGTAATTTTGAAATTGATTTAAATGATATTGTTGGTAATCAATTATTAAATAAATTTCATAAAGATGGAAATTATATTATATTAATTAATGATGATTTAAGACAATATATAAGAAAAAATTTTCCAAAATATAAATTAATATATAGTATTACAGGATTAGGTGAGTTAAATATTCCTATGACTAATGACGATTTAAAAATATATCAAAAATTAGAACAAGTGTATGATTTAATTGTTCCTAGAATGGAACATATATTTGATAAATTATTTTTAACATTAAATCAATCAAAATATGAAATAATGTTAAATGATACATGTGTATGGAATTGTAAATATTATAAAGAACATTTTGAAGCAATTGCGAAAGAAAATACATTGTATAATCAGCCTTGGAAAAATAGATTTCAAGAATGTTATAATATTGAAGAATGCTGGATTAAAAATTTTGATTCAACAATAACTAGTTCTTATGATGAAATGGATATTAGTGTTATAAAACATAAGGAATTAATTGATAGAGGTATTTCTAATTTTAAGATAATGGGGAGAGAATTAAATAATAATGATTATATATCAGAATTATCTAAATATTTTAGGAGCAGCTTATGAAAAAATTACTTAACTATAGTATTAAACATAAATTAAAACACATCCCTTCAGCGTTAAGTCAATACTCTTATTTGAAATATATTCTCCCATTAATTCATCTGAACAATTTTAAAATCGTTATTGGAAAACCTTTTGGGGCGCAAGCATATTATGTAATCTGGGAAGAGCTGGAATTAATTCCAGAAGATCATAACCTAAGCTATGGTGTTAAACACGATGAATTAGAATTTATCGAATATAGTGAAGAAACATTAGGTAATGCATTAGGAGTTGCTGCTGGGATAAGCTTAGTGAATAATCAAATAACTTATTGTAATATATCTGATGGAGCTTGTCAAATGGGAGCTACACTAGAAGCTATTCAATATATTGGTGCTAAACAACTTCCTATATTTTTAACAGTAGACGCTAATAATTATCAGCTAACTGGTTCAACTATTGATAATATGAATATATCTAGCTCAGTGTTAGCTAATATGTTTGATAATTATCATTGGAATGTTATCGTAGTTCCTATTTATATTTACGAAATGTCATTAGGATATTCGGAAGAAGATGCTCAAAGATTAATTGATGATTTCTTTGAATATAAAAAACCTACTGTGATAATTTATGAAACTTTAAAAGGTCAAGGAGTCAGAGAAATGGAAGATGATCCAGTTAAATGGCATTATAAAGAATTAAAGAATATTGATGAAATTACAATAATATAAATTAAATAAATGAAGGAAAAATATTGAAATGTTATAAAGTATTAAATAATTTACCAAATGAAATTTGCGTAATAGAAAATGATAAAATTATATTTTTAAATTCTAAATTTCAAGATACTATAGGAAAAATAGAAGAGATGAGTGAATTATGTGATATTTTTATAGATTATGATCAATATTATGTTCCTTCATCTATTGATTGGATAAATGAATTAGTAGATAAAAAAGTAAAAATCATGATAATAAGTCATGATACATTTGAACCAGTTGCATATTATTTACAAGTAACTAAAACTGATACAATGTATATTTTAACTTTTAGTAATATTACAGAAGTTGTTGCAGAATCAAATAATTACAAAAAAGATTTAATGACGGATACTTTAACTGGTGTTTATAATCGATGTAAATTTGAAGAAGTTTCAGAAGAATTCTATAATATTAATAAAAGATATAATACTAATATATGTTTGGCTATGTTTGATATAGATCATTTTAAAAAAGTAAATGATACTTATGGACATGATATAGGTGATGAAACATTAAAAATATTTGCTAAAACTATACAAAGTAATATTAGAGATACTGATATATTTTGTAGATGGGGTGGTGAAGAGTTTATGCTATTATTATATGAAGTTGATTTAGAAACCGCTCATAATATATTGTTAAAAATTCATACAAAAATACAATATGTAAAAATTCCTGAAGTAGGATTTATAACATGTTCTGTAGGTTTAGTTGAATATGATGGAATTACAGAAGTATCAGAATTAATAAAAAAAGCTGATAATTTATTATATAAAGCTAAAAATAATGGAAGAAATAGGATAGAAATATGATTAAATGGATAATAAATACTAGTAATGTTATTTGTATAGATCCTAAGAATAGTGATGATAATTTCAAAGCGTATTATAAAAAATATCCTTTAAGTGATAATGATTATATTGAGATCAGTGAAATTAATTCAGATGAGCAAATGAAATATATCAATTTAACTTTCACTGAGGTTAATAAATATTTGATTAAAATAGTTAATGAAAATACAAATGATATTAAATATATTAATATCTCAGTTGAAGAAGATAATTTAAGTATCTTAAAGAATCAATCTGATATTGCTTTAATGAGTATAAATAAGTTAAAAAATATTCTAGAATCTGATACAACTGGTTTAATAAAAATCATAAATGATATTCAAGCACTTCCTGATGGAACTCGTTTAGATTTAGTATTAAGCAAAATAGATCAATTACAATTAAGTGTTACAAATTTAAAAAATAAAACAGTCGCTTTTATAAATCATTAGCGACTGATTTTCTTGTGCTTAATTTTCATTCAACAAATAAAACAATTCCTAGGAAGAATACAAACAATTCCTAGGAAGAATACAAACAATTCCTAGGAAGAATACAAACAATTCCTAGGAAGAATACAAACAATTCCTAGGAAGAATATAAACAATTCCTAGGAAGAATATAAACAATTCCTAGGAAGAATATAAACAATTCCTAGGAGAAATAATGAAAAATGTAAAAAAGATATTCAATGTTGAATATGATTTAAGTAGTGCTGATTTCATAGCACAAAAACAAGATCAAGTTAGTCAAGAGTATCAAGATAGAAATCCAAATGATATAGTAAAGGTTACAACGTTCTGTGTACCAGACAAAGCTATTGTAGTATCTACTACACAAGAAAATGTGGATTTCATGGGAGCAGCTGGAAGAATGCTAGCAACTAGACCATTAGAAGAGCAATCATTCTTAACAATGGATGATGATATGGTTAAAACATATGAGATCACTATTACAGCTAATACAGATCTTCCTGATTATGTAACTGCTATAAATATTGCTCAAGCAAAAGCTGATCAAATGTTTAAAGATGATGATTCTAAAATGCCTCTTGTAACAGTAATAGATTATAGATGGGGTAATGTACCAACTACTTTAACATCTAGTATATTTACTAAAACAGATGAAGATGGTAATGCTGAAAGTTTAATCGGTGACACTAAAGACAATGTTGTTGTAGGCGATGCTGAAGAAGGTGATAAAGTTATAAAAGAAATGGAATCAATTATCGATGTATATTCTACTAATAATATAGGTATTTTAAAAGATGGTAAATTATTAGCTACAGAAATTGATGAAGATGGATTTATATCTCCTGATAAAGATAATAGTACAGTTATTATTTTTGGAGATATTACAAAATCACATGAATTTACTTTAATTATGACACCTAATATAGAATATTCTGAAGCAATATATGCTCATATTATAATATTAAATAAAGATAATAATGTTGTATATTCACCATATAGATTAAGAATTGGTGTTCATAAAGATAATCATATTAGACAATTTTGGGACAGCACTAATCAAATATCATCATTCTCTGATAATACTGATTTAAAAATTCCAGAAGAGTATTTTAATAGTGATTATAAAATAGCTTATACCATAACACATGAAAACGCTCCTTTCAAAATAGTAGATAGTAAAATAATTGATAATTATGAGGTTTATGATGATTCATTTTATGATATAAATAATGTACCTTTTCCACAAGTTTATATTTCAACTAAATATATTAATTTTAATAAAGAATATGTTGTACATTTTACTGATAATAATAGAGGATTTAAATTTTATCTAAATGAAGACAAAACTGATTTTGTAACATTGACTTTAGATGCTGATGATGTTAAATTCAAAGACTTAAATTCAACATGGATAAATGATTATACTCTAACATATAATGATGAAGTATTAAGTCTATCTCCACCTTCATATTTGTACTCAAGTGATATAATAACACTTGATAAAAATAATAGTATTTGTATAAATGGGACAGTTTTTATGACTCCTACAAATGTAAGAAGAGGATATACCAATCCAGCTAATTCGGAATATAGTTATTATATTAATCCGGAATTAGAATTTGAAACGTTTGGTTTAATTACTACAGATGATGAAATTGTTATGCATGATAATAATTTTGGTAATTCGCATAACATATTATTTGCGAGATATTATCAATACTTCAATGCTGATACAGTAGGTTATGATGCAGATGCTGATTACTGGTCTATAATATATAAGCTGGAAAATGGTACAGAAATTGAAATCGGTGGAAATAAAAAAGCATATTCAGGTTATTTATATAATTATACTGAAGGAAGATCTGAGGATGATTATTGGTTTATTATAGTAAATGGTACAAAATATACTTATGATAGTGATAATAATGATTATATAGGAATAGGTAACGCTTATGATTCTGATGAAAATGCTGATTTAGTTACATATGAAGATGGTATAATGAAAATTGATGGAAATGAATTTGCTATATATAATGTTAATAATTACTGGGTAGGGCATAAAAATATTGTTAATATTGAACCAGGTAATGGTTTATTTTATAAATAATATATGATTTTTATAAAAATTAATTAGGTAATAATTTATTATTACCTAATTTTCTTGTGCTCAATTTTCATTCAACAAATAAAACAATTCCTAGGAAGAATATAAACAATTCCTAGGAAGAATATAAACAATTCCTAGGAAGAATATAAACAATTCCTAGGAAGAATATAAACAATTCCTAGGAAGAATATAAACAATTCCTAGGAGAAATAAAATGAAAAGTGTAAAAAAAGTTTTAAATGTTGAATATGATTTAAGTAGTGCTGATTTTATAGCACAAAAACAAGATGATATAAGTCAATATTATCAAGATAGACATCC
>Ga0256828_1000508_pt1 | contig 25614 bp, 31 predicted proteins | sample CV88metaG_FD_185993 | JGI IMG/M metagenome (GOLD analysis project Ga0256828, IMG submission 185993) | Hydrothermal vent microbial communities from East Pacific Rise, Pacific Ocean - CV88 | ecosystem: Environmental > Aquatic > Marine > Hydrothermal vents | place: Pacific Ocean: East Pacific Rise...
ACCTATTGATAGTTCTTTGCTTACAAGAAAAGATAAGCATTATTGTCAGAATATCCAAATAAACGGACTTTCTTTAAGCGGCAATATACCAAATACATCTTATAACATTACTTGTGATAGAATTAATAAATTAGAATTAAATGGTATTAGTTCTAACGATTATAACAAAGAATTATCCATTACTGAAAACAGTAAAAATATTATTAATAACATAGTATATGTTTGTTATGATAAACGAAAAGTAAATTTATCTAAAACAAGATTAGTTGCTTCTCCGCCTATACAACTAGCTCCGAACAATACATTTCAATATGGTCAAAGCGGATTAGGAATAAATGTAACAAATAAAGTAAGTTACGAATTTATAAAAAACGACACTACTATCAATAACGATTATATAGAACCATTAACAAATGGTTATATGTGTAAATTTACTTTAAACGAAGATAGTGAAGCAGGTACAGCTGAACGAGGTAATATATACGTAAGATTTCCTGATATGAGCATATTTCAAAAATGTAAAAATATAACAATTGGAGCGTGGGTTTATTTTCCAAAAAATACAGCTAATACAGACAGTGTTAATACCCCAGGGCAACCATTAGCATATTTCTTCGCATCTGGTGATACATACCCGTCGTCACAAAAAAGAATGTTAAACTATGACGATTGGGTATTTATGATAGGTGAGTTAGAAGTACCTGACAATGTGTATAGAACTGGAATTAGTGTTTATTTTACAAAAGATGATGGATTAATAACTCCAGCTGGTAGTGAGTTTTATATAGATAGTATCTACATAATAAATGGTAATGAGCCTATAGAATATTTAGAAAAAGGTATCTTTGCTACTAGTGACAATTATTTTTGTAATCAAAATGGAAGTAATTTAGAATTTAAACAACCATTACAAAATAGTGGTGAAATAGGTAATAACATTGGTGACATACAACCAAATCCTGATTACGATGTAGGAAGTGGGCTAACACCAAAAATAATAGCTAGTGAAAAAAATTCACCTTATTATAATAATAAATGGATGCCTGTTTTTAATAATTTTAATTTATTAGATTTACCAACTACTAATCAAGGAGCTGGTACTTGGTTCTTAGATAATGGTGTCATAACAGCAGGTTCTTAATATTAACACATACACGTGGGTGGAACCCACGTGTATCCATATTTTTTCTATTATATATTATTAATATAGACTACATAACACAAAAGTGTAAATCATTGAGTAGTAAATAAGGAGATGAGATGTTTAGTAAAGTAATTAAAACAGTTACTAGAGTAGAAGATGCTAAAGGTAAAGATGCTATTTTATTTAAAGATGAAAATGGTAAAGTATCTTATTTAGATAAGATAGCTAAATATAATATACCTGAGATAGGTGAGAGCAGAGAATGTTGGGTGGTATCTGATAAAGATACTTATGATTTTATTAGATTTAATGTAGGTGATTTTCACACTATAAAAGATTTTGTAACCAACATACCAAAAGTAACTAATAATGATTTATTTAATTTAGATGGTGACATTGTTAGATTTATAAATCAATTACAAAGTAATGTAGAGTATGATAATACTATACAATTGACACTTAATAATCTAAAAAATCTAAAAAAAATTTATGATAAAATGGGTATCAATAGTGAGCTAGGTGAATTTGTGTATGAGTCATTACCATTATTACAACATTTGTATAATGAATATACTAATAAATCTAAAAACAATGAATCTTTAGAAGATAAATTAATCAGATTAAAAAAAGAATTTCACGATAAAGATGAGTTTGATTTAGATTTAGCTATGGAAATGCATAAGTTAGAAAGAGAAATAAATAGTGTTGAATATAAATATTTAAAAGAGTATAAAGCATTAATATCTAAAATGACATTTGAAGATATGTATTGTTTAAAGTTTACAGGTAATGATAAAACATATTATTGTAAAAAATCTATGGATGGGTTATCTTATACGTGTATTAATAATGGCAATAAACATGTTGTAAAATTATCAATAATTGATAATAAAGGTAAGTGTATTGATTTTATTAAAAATCTAAAAGCATTCTATGTTTTAACACCAATCTATCTTAAAGGATGATAAATGAACTTAAATAAAATATTAAAAAATGGTGAAAGTTATTTTGTTTTATATGTGGGTAAAGACATGCGAATAAAAATAAATTCAGAATGGTATAAAATTATTTTTGATAAAGATAACATTAAATATACGTTAGATATTAACGGAGACATGGTAAAAATCATTAAAGAAAATAATAATTTTTACATGGCAAGTTACCCGCTTGTCTTTAATAATGTTAACCGTATTATTTCTTTAGAAAAAATTAATAAAAATAAAACAGTTAATATAAATGAAGTACTAAGAAATTCTGAAACATATTATATATTTAAAAAAGATGATAAAATATTGCTTGTAGTTAATAACGATACATATGAAATAAAATTTGAAAGTTTTATATTTGCAGACTCTGTAACTTATAGCAGTAATACTTTAAAGATTATAGAAAAAGATAATGAATTTTATGGTATTTTATATCCATTTGTAGATTTAAAACCTGACCGCATTTTATGGATTAAACGAATAAATCTACCTGAGAAAACAAAATCTAATATTATAAATATTTTATTATATATAATTGTTATTTTTATTGTAGTTATTAGTATAATAATACGGTTTACGCACCCTGAATATACGGAAACACAAATCTTTTTAACATTGATATCTTTTGGCACATATACACCATAACACACACAGTGGTAACTACCACTGTGTCTCCATTTTTTTTCATTTATGTATTATTAATATAGAATGTGTAAATACAAAATACATATTAAAATAAAAACAGGAGTTAACAATGGGCGATAGTGGTAAATATAATGCAAGAGTAGCGGTAAAGTATTCTTTAAAAAAGAAAGAAAAAAACACACAGGAAGAGTGTGACGCCATTATAAATAGAGGCATAATGATTGAAGAAGACATAGAAGTTTCAGAAGGAAATATTAGAAAACTTTATAATGAAAATATAAAGTTTGATTTATATTACAAAGATTGGGGAGAGTGGTCTTCTGATGAGCTTGGGTTGGAAGATATGTTAGAAGCTTTAAATGAAGGGGATGAAGAGGATGGTTATTGCATCACCTCTTTTAGGACACCTGAAATTAAGGAAATTGAATACGTAGATATTGATTTACTTAAAGAGATGGTTTCCATCTCAAAAGACTTAACAGCAACAACAGATCCAATATTAAGTGTAGAGAATTATATTTATTGTGAAGATGATAATTCTACTATGGACACCACAGATATACAAAAAATAAAAAAATATTTAGATCTACCGGATGCCAGTTTAATCCTAACTGCTGATGGTGAAGGAAATTGTTAAACTAAATATAGATACACATAGGTTAGACCTATGTGTATCTATTCTTTTTCTTTTATATATTATTTATATGTAAATAAAACAAAAGGATGAAAGATGAAAGAAGGTATAGAGATTTTAATAGAGAAAGTAGTTAAAACTAGTGTTAGTGAAAATGGCAAGTTATGTTTTTTAAATTCTAAAATTACAGGTGATGTATCTGTATGTACAGATAATATTAATTGTATAAATGTCGGCGACGAAGCATTGATATTATACAGACCGCATAGTGAAAATAATCACGAGTTTATTAACACCCGTATAAACAACATGACTGTGTGTGATTTTATTTTAAATATACCGTTTATGAGTAAAATAGATATATTAAATTTTACTTCAGGCTACCGTATTTTAATAAACTCGTATAGTGGTGCGATAAATAATAACCGCAGTATTATTATGCAAGAAGGTATGTATATTAAAGAGTTAAAAACACTCATATACTCGTTTGAGGATAACTATGTTCGATACATGACATTACCTGTATTAAATTATTTATATAAAGTATATAAAGATGATGCAAATGATATTAAAATAAATAACGCATATAGGTTAGTAACTAAAGATATTAAAAATAAGTACGATAAAATACCTTTAGTAAATATTATAAAAAAGATAGACGACAAAATAGAAATAAATGAAAACATATTTTCTATTCATGCGTATATTAAAAATAGAAAAATAAACAGTCGTACAGCATATGATAAAATATGTATGAGTTTAAACCTAAATGATGTTTACAACGGAATCACAATTTATTCTGGGGATCACACGAATATACGTATTACTAAAGTAGGTGTACGTGAATTAAAAATAGAACATGTTGGTGTGTTTGATACGGAAATAATCAAGTATGATACAAATGAAATGTATAAATTTATAGACAATTTAGTTATTATAAGAAGAACAGAAATTATTTATAAAAAAGAAAATACATGATTTCACTTATCATAGGGTGTTTTTAATATTACTAGTTATTTTGTATATTGTAATAATGAATATTTTATACACGCCTAAGGTTATGTTATATATGGTGGGTGTTAATCTAACTGAGTTATTCAACGATAGAACTTATTATTTTTATAAATATTATTACCGTCATAAGGCATGTAATAAATTTTTCTATTCAGAGCATAAAGATTTAACATTAGAAACTGCTAAATATGATATAACTGGTACTAGTCTTAAGTACGATACATTAGAAGAGTTAATAGATAACAGAGTTTGGACTAAATACAAAATATTTAAAGAGCCATTAAAATGTTTAGAAAATAAAGGAGAAGCAATGAGTTTATTTATATGTATGAAATGTGGGTGTATCGAAAACACTAATTTAGTAAGTAAAAATTTAGATAGAAACAATAAAGATTATCCAAACATGTCTTTAATGGAAATGGATTGTTATCTTGATGTGGTTGATAATAAACCCTTAGATAAGTATTATATTTGCTCGGAGTGTAATACAGGCAAATGGCATGGTGAATTTGAAAAGAGTTATCCAAATGAAATAGAAAAAGAAATTGCTAAGTATTCTGAACGCAATATGATCACCCCTCACGACCAACCAGAGGGTTGTATCACTGGTGTGTGTGACGATTATCATGTTGACGAAAGATATAAACTTTTTGTAAAGTTATTTGGAAAAGATGTGAATAAAGAAAATACTTTGTTTAAAATATATTTAGAAGATAAACAAAATTTTAATATAGCTTGTTTAGAATTTCTTTTAAATAACTTTATTACACACGGGGTTATTACTAATGCTGATTATGATTCAACTATAGCTATGTCACAAATTTATCCAGCTTATAGTAGATCAGATACATATAAATCAATCATTAATGTATCTGATAATACTAAATTTGATGGATGGAGTAAACCTTATGATGGTGACATAGATACTGGCTGGTATGCTAAAAAACGTAAACGTAAAGATTTAATATCTTACATGGATGCTGTAGGTAGTATGTGTGGGGTGAGTATGAGTGAAATCGTGCAAGACCATATTAAACCAAATTGGAGAGATAAACAAGATCCAAAAGAAAAAGAGAGAGCTTTACAAAAAGCTGAATTAAAGAGACAAATTAAAAGTCTTAAAAAACAAATACCGGTAAATAAAGATTTATTAATGCAATTACAAATCGAGTATAAATTTATTTAACCTAAGGAAATGAAATGTGTTATGTAAATAAAGATGATTTAAAAAATGCTATAAAAGGAGCTAAAGATATTGCTAAGTTTAGTAATATTTTATATTGGTATACACAAGCTAATTATAATGCTCCGTTATCACATCCTTTAAATCAAATGTTAAACGATAGAGTGGAAAGAGATATGAAAATAATAGAAGAGTTTAGAGCTCTTAAAGATGCCTATAAAGCCATAGGTTTAGAAATAGCATAAAGGAAAAGTAATGATTAAAGTAGTAAAACTTAATAGTGGGTATAGCGTAAAAATAATTAAAACTGTAGCAGATGCAAAAGGTAACGCTTATGAAGGACATTTGTTATATAGAGGTAAATTAGTAAAAGATTTTAAACATAGTAAACTATACATCACTCCTGATAAATTGGTGGTTACATTTTTAACTAAAGTATTACCTGCGTTTATTAATAAAAATAAAATAGGTGATTTAAAACATTTACAAAAGAAAAAAGATATACATGATTTTGTAAAAGGTTATTTGTTAAAAAATAAAATTAATTGGGGGTATACTCTAGATGTTATTTATATATTAGAAGAAGCTGGTTATAAAATGCCTACTATATCTGATAAGAATTTTAGTATTGTGAAATACAAAGAATACTTAGAGGTAGTAAACAAAATAAGCTTGATGTTTGTAAAACAATTAAATAGTTTTGGTTTCTCTGCTGATAGAGTAAATAGTGATACAAAACACCATCCTATAAAAACAAAACATGATGGGTGTAGAAATTTAATCTTTACTAGATACCCGTGGTCAGATGGTTATAAAGCTAATAAGACTGTTAAATCGTTACATAGTAAAATGGGTAAATCATTTTTACGAGGTAAAGATACAAAAACATTATCTAAATTACAAGTAGAGGTAGCTGGGTCTTTAAAGATGTTAGACGATGTTATGAGAAAAGATGCTAAAAAGATAGAGCATTTGTTAAGTGAAGGTTTTGATTTAGCTTTTGATAATTTTGATGAATTGGTGTCTAGTAAACAACACGACTTAATAGAAATATTTCAAAAACTATCTCCTATAAATTATGGTAAATATTCTGACTAAGGAGTGGTCATGGGTTACTTTAAAAAGATTATAAAAAAGTCTAACGAACAAGCAAATAACTTTAATATCGCACATCTAGATATGATGTGCGATGTATTATCTTATTTTAATTTAATAGATTTAAATAATGAGTTAAACATGGTTTTTGTTAGGTATTTTATTAAACGTGCTAATGAAGCAAGAAATATAAATATACGTGAAATTGAAAATGATTTACTAAATGGTGTGGATGCATACACTATAGCATTAAAATACTTTCAACCATTGTGTGTTATAGAAGATATAAAAAATGGTAATTATGATTTAGATAAAAATTTAATTCATAGTAAATTGTATGTATTGCGTGATGTAATATCTAACGGGGATATAGATTCTATTAAAAGAAATAATTTAATAGAATTTAAAGAAAGTGAAGATTATGTAAAGTTTTTCACTGATGGAAAAACTATTTTAAATAGTCTAGATAAAGTAAAGCAAGTTGCTCATGGAAATGTAGTGGATGGTAATGTATATATAAATCTTAAAAAAGCTGCTGAAATGTTATGGGGTGATGATTATACAGTAGGTATGATGTGGAGAATCAAAACCAAAAACATTTATGGTGTAAAAATAAAAACCACAAAAAATATTAAAGGTGTGGTATACAATAAAGAAGATATTCTAAGAGCAAAAGAAAATAGCATCAATTATATATTTAATAAAGATGTTAAGAAAAAATTAGATTTAGAGCAATATAAAAGAAATAGATTGTATACACCTTTTAAATTATTTAAAATTAACACATATGACGATACTGATATGATTACTAAACAAACGGCTATAGATGTTATAGAACTTTCGCATAAAGTAAAAGAACGCGATCATATAGGTTATACTAAATATATTTTAAAGATGCTAAAAGAATATAATTTAAAATATTGTTTCATTAATGAAATTATATTTAAATATATATTTTATGTTAATAGTTCATACACTTTAAAAGCTATAGAAGAAAAAAGTATCTTTGGAATAAAATTACCTAATAATGTGTGGAAAACTAATTCTATTAAAACTTCTCTTTTAATAGAGATAATAGAAGAGTCTTTAAAATACGGATTAATAAAACACATTAATAAATATGCTAACCCAAACTTAAGAAGGAAAGAAAAAGATAACTTTAAAAAGTATATTATAGGTAGAGTGCTTATTAGAAAAGATAAAGTAAAAGAGTATTGCAAAGCAGTAAATTGTGATTACGTCAAGGTTAAAAAATACTACACATAGAGATATATCTCTATGTGTAGTAAATCCATTTTTTTTCATTTATATATTATTAATATAGTAAAATAAAAAGGATTTAAAATGACACAAGAAATGATAAATATGTTAATAGAAGCTAAAAAAATAGCTTCTAGGAGAACGGGTGAGGTTGAGGAATGTATGGTAACAATAAATGACGGATCGCGTTATGCGATTTTTGAATTTGACGATTATAAATTAACCAACATTACTAGCTGGGAAAAAGAGTATGAGCGATTACTTCATTATTATAAATTAAGTAATGGAGCAATCGGTGGATTGGAAAGCTGTACGTCATCAGCATTTGCGTTATTGATGTATTATAAATTAAAAGAAATGTACAAAGAGGAGTTGTACAATAAATACATAAAAGAATTATAGAAACTTCAGGGTTATGCCTTGGAGTTATTTTTTTTTTCACTATTATAATTTACGAGTCTTTTTTTGATTAAAATAAATATAAGGACTAATGCGATGTTTAAATTAGTAATAGGAGTTGAAACAGATGGATAATAAAATAAAATTAACCAATAATACTGGTACTGGTTTTAGTGTAATACACCAAGATAATGAAGAAAATATTTCTTTACCCTCTAGTGTATTTAAAGGTAGTAGTTATTTAAATTCTGTAAATATTTCTAAAGAAAATATTTTTAGATTAGGTACACTAATAAGACAAAATGATATAGATAAAAAAGGCATTACAGTATTTGATGGTATTGGTGCTAAAGAAGATGATGGTCACAGTAGTGCTGAAAATGAAGGCACTAGTGGTGTAAAATATTATTTCTCTACATCAGGAGATGATAGTAATGATGGTCTGAGTCCAGATACACCATGGAAAACATTCTATCAATTCCAAAGAAAAACATCATCTTTTAATCCAGGTGATGTAATCATGTTTAAAAGAGGTGATGTCTGGTCTGCTGAAAATGAAAGTGTGGAAAGTCAATCTAACGAATTACTTGGTTCTGAAGGCAACAATATAATAGTTACATGTTATGGTGTTGGTCCTTTACCTAAATTCACTGGTAAGAAAAATAAAAATGGTTTATCTTGGAGTAAACATAATGATGTTATATGGAAAGCTTTAGTAGATTATAAACCAAATCAAAAAATTAGAAATGTAGCTATAGATGGAATATTAGTTACTGGCGGTAAAGATTTAGCTCATTTAGAAAATTATGGTATAATTGATTTTTTCCATGATGAGAGTACTGGTTATATATATGTAAAGGCTGATCCTAGTAAACATTATATAGAATGGTCTGATACAAATAATGTATTTACATTTCAGGGTAGCTCTTCTTATTATACTTTAAAATATTTAAATCCTGAATGGTGTAGAAATACTGGACTATATTCCTATAAAACAATGAAAAATATAGTAATAGCTAATAACACTACTGGTTATGCTTCTGAGTTTGGTATTTTAGCATGCGGTGATAATTTTAAATGTTATAATAATATTGTAGATTGTGGCGCTAAATTAAAAGTAGGTTATGATTATAACGGTGCTACACATTTATCTGGCGGTTATGAAGGCATAAGATGTTGGGGTGATAAGACTACTACAAATATAGAAGTATACAATAATACAATTAGAAACTTTGGTCATGCTAATATAACTATGAATGGGGGTACTACTGATGAACAAGGATATGTTCCATTCCCTAAAATGTACAATAATGTATTAGATGGTAGAGAATTATTATACGGTGGTAAGTTTTCTGTACAATCTAGAGTAAATGGTATAGAAGCTTTTAATAACATAATCATTGGTGGCGATAGGTGTCAATTAAGTGGTACAAATGGAGTGTATAGAAACAATGTATTTTATAATAAATATCTAAGTGCATTTCACACGTACAATGATAATGGTGGATTAGTAGTAAATACACAAAATGGTTTTTTAAATAATGTTATAAAAGATAATATATTTTTTAATATATCAGGACCAGCTATAAATTTAGGTATATCTAATATAGCAGAAATAGATAATACTTTAATACAAAGAAATGTATTTTATAAAACATGTAGAGATTTTGCTGTTTATGACGACGGTCCTAGTGGTATATCTATAATGATTAAATTAGATGTCGGGAATAACTATGAGTATGAAGCTACAAATGTAACTCTGGTAGGGAATTTATTTATAGAACCTGATTTAAATAAAAAACAAATAGCTGTATGTGGCGAACATGAAACCAGTAATCCAGATGTGACATACACAATAAAAGAAGCTAATGAAGCTCTAAAAATATTAACACATACATTTGTAGGTAATATTCAATTAAGTATAGAGGATGTAATATGTTAGAACATGCAACATTAATGGAATTAGATAACGTAGGTAACCAATTTAAATCTACTGCTGAGTTAGTAGTAAATAAAGGTATAAAACAGAAAACATTAAATATGTTTTCTGATGTATTAAAGTTCGATAGAAATAATTATACAGATGATAAAATAATTCAAATTTTAGAATCTAATGGTTATGGTTATTCTGGAGATGATGGATATAGTAGTAGTGAACATTTAATTACTGGAACTACTTATTATTATTCATCTAGTACAGGTGATGATGACAACGACGGCCTAACGCCAGCTACTGCTAAAAAGACATTAAAAAATGCAATACAAAGGATTGGTTATTTAACTAATGAAGGAGATGGTGTATTATTTAAAAGAGGTGATGTCTGGTCCGCTGAAAATGAAATATTTGAATCTTTGTGGTATACAATTAATGAAAATGGAACTGAACCAATCACTATATCATGTTATGGTAAAGGACCATTGCCTGTATTTGATGGCATGAAAGACCAAACTCAAGCTATCTTAGATAACGGTGGGTGGACTGACAATGGAGATGGTACGTGGTATTGCGAACCACCGAGATTTTCACATATAAGAATAGTTTCTTTAAAAATAAATGGTGTGTATGTAAAATCTAGTTTTACATTAGATGGTTTATTGACTGAAGATTATGTTACTTTTTACAGTGATGCTGCTAATAATAAATTATATATAAAAATAAATCCTAATACAATACATGCAATTGAATTTAGTGACATAGATAATATGTTTAATGCATCCACAAATTCTAATAATCTAATATATAGTTATTTAGAAATTAAAAACTGTAGAACTAAATCATTTAATTTTTCTGGCAATAATATACAAATACACAATTGTGTAATTGGTGAAGGTTGTCAACACGGTATAGCTTTTGGTGGAAGCTTTATAAAAATATATAACAATTTAGTAGATGGTAAAGAACCATTTTATAAAGGAATGTCGTCCGCTATCTCCACATATCCAAATGGTGGCTTTGAAGGTATACGTTTATACATAAAAGATGAAAATAATTCAAATGTAGAAATATATAATAATACAGTTAAAAACTTTAGACATGGTTCTATTATGATAAATGGCGACAGTACAAACACTCCTGGTGGGGTTAAAGCAAATTATAATATTCTATATATTAATAAAGATAGAATTGATTATGGCGGTAGATTTGCTATACAATTACGAATTAAAGATGTAGAATTTAAAAATAACTTTATGATAAATACTACAGTTTGCCAACCCACTGGTGACGACAATATTATCTCAGATAACGTGTTTTATAAAAATCAGGATAGTGCTACTAAAGCATATAATACTGGAAAAGGTTTAGCTTGGAATATTAGTTATGACCAAGGTAATCACAATAGTCTTGTCGATAATAATATATTTTATAAATGTTCTAGTGTTGGTGTGTTAGTAACTGGTACTACTAAAGGACCTATAGATAATAGACAAATCATATCAAATATCTTTTATGAAAATGGTCAATCATATACAATTTATCCAAGTAATGTATTAACTGGTATCCAGATATATCTTAATAAAGATAACAGAACTTATATGGCTGAAAATACTAAAGTAATAAATAATGTATTATGGTCTAGTAAAACAGATAAAATATTTGCATGGTCTACTGAAGGTGGTTTAAATAGTTTAGATAACTATTTTACTATAAATGAAGCAGAGAATTTACCGTATGAACATGGTGAAGTAGTTAAACATAATTCACAATTTGATATAGCTGAATTAGTGTGGGATAAATAGGAGAAATAAAATGAGAAATTATTCAAGTCAAAATGAAATACATATAGCTACAGTAAATTCTAAGATAGTAAAATCTGTAGAGAAGTTATTGGAAGTAGCTAAGACAGCTAAAGATGGACAAAAGATAGAGTTACAAGATGGAGGTCGTAGTGGTACATTCACATACGACTCCTCTCGTAAAGATGAGAATGATGGTGGTGTAGTGTTTGATGGTTGGGTGAGAGATGACGTGGAAAATATAAACCCATGTTGGTTTGGTGTTAAAAACGGTACATCTGCTTTTGCTAATGATAATAGTGCGGCATTTGAAAAAACAAGAATGTATTGTAAAACTAACTTAAAAAAAGCGGTACTCCCGGATGGAATATTTTATATATCAGAAACTCTTGTATTAGATTATGATTTTTCAGGAACATCTAGAAAAAACACTATAATAATACAATATTTTTCTAATTTAAGATATGGCGATGGTGAAATGTATGCTACGTATGAAAATATGATGGCCAATGAACTAGAAACTAGATGGTACTACCACTATAGCGATACAACAAAAAATATTTTTGAATACACTTTACCAAAAACATCTGTTGTACAATTAATCTCTCATGAGTATTTGGAAGTATCAAATTTTTCAGTAAAGGGTGGTTATGACACAATTAACGATGACATTAGTTTGGCTAAAGTTTTACCAGTAACATGTGTTAGTACTTTTAATTTTAATACCGACAACAAAGAAATGATACACCATTTTAATAGATCTAAACTATCTAACATTAGAGCGTACAATGGTTATGTGTTATATGCTCTAACTGGGTGGATATCTATATTTGATAGCTTATTTGGTACAGGTGGTTATATTGGTTCATATATGTATGAATTTAACAATAATAGTGTTGATATTAAAATGGAAAATGTTAAATTACCTTTAGATATACATGAAGCAAATGTATTATTTTTTAATACTGTTTCCGCTGAAGGTTTCATTTCTTTACTACCGTGTCAAATGAGTAGATGTAAAAATATAGAAATAAACGGTATCTATGTAGAGTCTAGTGGTACTAACAATCCTCTTTTTGAAATAGGGGTAAGAGAGGCTGCAAATCCACCATGGGGTGATTACAATAAATGTGTTAATATAAATATTTTAAATTGTTTACCAGGAACAGTTACTGGAGATATACTAGCACCAGTTTTAAATATAAATAATGTTAATGGTGTTAGATTAACTGGATTACAAACACAACCAGACAGAGATATTGTAAATACCACCAGTCTAAGTATAAATGTAAATCATACTGGGTTTCTAACTACAAGTAATAATATTATAAAAACTATTGATAATAATATAAAACCTTTAAATTTATCACCAAATCCTATTTTTAAATATAATTTATCTGGTTATTATTTCTCAGATAGATATAGTACACACACTATACTTGAAAGTGGTGTTGAAGTTACTAGTCCAAGAGGTGGTAAAATAATAAAAGTAGTAGCGGACGGGAATGGTTTATCTGGTATTAGTTTGTATCTCAAATATTTAGATTTTCCTAAATATTTAAAAGCTGGTGATCAAGTTAGCATTGGTGCTTGGGTATACGTACCATATACAACAGATACTAAAGATTACACACCTTTTTTATCATCTAGAATACAAGATTTAGATAGTAATGGAAGTGACGGTGTTGGAAAATCTATTATCGGTAAACCTGTATACATAACATCTACCCACATTGTTCCAGATAATTTGTCACATGTAATAGCTACATTGTACATGAATACACTAGGTACAATGCCTGCTGGAACAGTAATGTATGTAATGTCTTTTGATGTTTTCTACGGAAGTAATATAACAGCTGCTGGTAATAGTGATTTTAATAAAGATTTTTCTCCAATAGCTATTGATACTGGTAGCTATTTAAAATATAAAACTATTGATGTATATACTAATAATTCAGAGCCTGGTGATAGAATAGATAATCCTGATTACGGTTCAATTGCTGGTAGTGCTAGTGAATTAGTTTGTAATAATTTCGGAGATAGTTTTAGTTCTTTTATTCCAATTGGAATACCACCAGTTTTACCAACTACGAATCAAGGAGCTGGTACTTGGTTCTTAGATAATGGTGTATTAACTGCTGGCTCTTAATATGATTAAATAAAAAGGAGTCCGAATGGATAATGCATTTCAAGAACTACTGTACCAAATTTTAGCTGTGACTATTACAATTAGTGTAACTATTATTACTGCTTATGTTAAGAATTTTCTTAAAACAAAAATAGATGTAACTAAATATGGTTATACAAATCAAGAGTTAGATTCTCTATTAACTAAAGCTGTAATTTATGCAGAACAAAAAGGTAAAGAGTATGCTAAGAAAAGTGCTCAAGATACTGACAAAGCTCTATCTGGTAAAGATAAGTTTAAACTAGCTAGAGACTTTATTAATAAGATAGACCCTAACATCATTGATGAATATGGTGATAAATTAACAGAACTAATCACTGCTAAAGTCGGTGAACAATTCGGTACAAATATCAAATAACATATGTAGTAGCGAATGCTACTACATATGTGTTTCCAAATATTTTCATTTATATATTATTAAAATGTAAATAGATAATAAGAATAACATCTTATCACTATTACTTGTATAACTCGGTATAGGGAGCTATATGTAAAAACACAAAGAAGCCTAAGTCATTATGATAAGGTTAGCAGTCTATACACTCATGCTATTAACCAACATAAATGCATGTTATAGTTTTACTTCTTTACGATCGAAAGATTAAAAGAGCCTGTCATATGCTAAACAGCAATAACGCAGGTATATAACTTCTGACCAAAGTTGTAAATACAGATAGGTATCCGGTCAATACCCGTTACGCATCACACGAAGATGATGTACTTACAACAGCCCCGATTGTAAGATAAGGAAAAGGGGAATTGACACTAACTTATGTTAGTGTCCATTATTATTATTTTTTTTTTATTTTCATTCTTTCTAATAATTCTATAAACTGTTTAAAATCATATTTTGTACATTTAGTACGATAACTCCTTTTAAAAGATGTATGAAATACAGAATGACAATGCTTACATAATGTTACTCCGTTATTTATATTAAATCTTTCTTCTTTAAAATACATAGCATGATCTTTATGATGTGCTTCTCTTTTCTTTTTACTACCACACGCCACGCATACCTTATCTCTTCTTATTACACTTATTCTCCATTTTCTATATTCTTTACTATGTCTCCAATCACTCATATACATTCCTTTTAATTTAATCATTTTAAAATCCATTATATTTTACATATACATTATTTATATAGTAAAACAAATAAAAGGAAAGAACAATGACTAAACAGGATAATGTAACAATAGCTAGTTTAAATAGTATATATTATTTAGGCGATGTTATGTCTATGGGTAAAAAGAGGAAAGACAATAGTGTAAAATATGCTAAAGCTCGTAAAAAAGCAAAAGCTGCTAAGAAAGCTAGAAAAGCTAATAGAAAATAAAAAAAGGAATGACTGTGGAAATAGAAGATTTAAAAGAAGAGATAGAATACTTTAGCAAAAGATTGTTAAATACCTATGACAGAGGATATGCTGTAAGTAGAGATAATATGTATTTTAAATTTTACCTAACAAAAGACATTGTAATTAAAAGAGTATCAGAAGTAGAATTCAACAACTATGTCCAATTAACAGGTGAAATACATTTAAAAACAAATAATAAAGACAATACATTAATTACTAGAACTATTACTTTTGGTGTTGATAGTGATGAAGATGTTATTTATAAAGCAATAAATGCAATAACATAGGATTAATAATGAAGTATATAAAATACATAGAAATTGAATTTACGTATTTTGATAAGCTTAGACTCTATAAAAAAAGAGCTATTATTACAAGAAGAAATGAAAATGAAATCTACGTAATAACTAGAAGTTACCATAGACATGAGTTAGAAGCGTTAATAGAAAAAGCTTTTAATATATCAGAAGTAAATATTATTTCTTATAAGGAAGTTTATTATAAATGGTGGGAGATTTGGATTTACTTTAAACCAAATCTACATTTAATAAAAACATATAAAGGTAGAGTATGAGTGTGATAGAAATTAAAATAAAAGGTATGTCTCCTACGGTATTAAATAGTTTATTATATTTTGTATCTATAAATACATTGTATTATGAATATACATTATTTAAAACAAAAATAAAATTTAAAGTATCTGTAAATGATAATAAATCTTTAGATTCTCTTAAAGATAAAATACAAGATGAATATAACAAATTATACAGATAACATTGTTATCTGTATAATCTATTTATTTTATTTTTTATATTATCGGTAAGTCTTTTTAATATTTTTAATTTAGGTTTAGTTACATCATTTCTATTAAAAAAGTTATCTGATAGTAAACCGTCTTCGTTTACATCACTGTGAGTCAATTCTATGTTCCTTAAAAGACTTTTTATTTCACAATCATACTCTGACATCATTTCAACTTTTTTAGCCTCTACGTGCTCTGCATAAGTTAATTCATTATCCACAAAATATCCTTTTTATTTATATTCAATTTAGTGGTTTACCTCCATTTTTTTTCATTTATATATTACTAATATAGTAAAACAAAATATAAAAGGATCTGTTATGAAAAAGATTACGGTAGTAAATAAAGAGGTGTTAAAAAAACTGAAAGCATGTGAAGACGGTATACGTTTTTTTACACGCAATATAGGAGAATTACCTGTAGCTAAATTAGACTTGGTAGAAGGTGATTATAAACATTATGTGGGGTGGTTAAAACGTAATATAACAAAAAATAACTCTTGTAAAGTTAAACCACCTGTTAAATTAATAGATCGCATAAATTTAGAAAATGGTAATTGGTGCGAATACACTAATGATGAACACGGTAATGTGTTAGCATATAAAGATAGTAGTGGTTTTTCGTATGAGTATACATATGATAAACATGGTAATATGTTAATGTATAAAGATAACAAAGGTTATACTTACGAGTACTCATATGATAAGTTTGGTAACGTATTGACATATAAAAATAACAAAGGTTATTGGGAAAAATACACCAGAGATAAAAATAGTAACGAACTATTTTATAAAGATAGTGGTGGAGTTTCATCTGAGTACACGTATGATAAATTTGGTAATGTATTGGCATATAAAAGCAGTACCGGTGAATATTGCGATTATACTAGAGATAAATTTGGTAACGCATTAACGTATAAAGATAATAATGATTTTTCATACAAATGTGTTAGAGATAAAAATGGAAAATTACTAACGTATAAAGATAGTGATGGTGATTGGAGAGAATACACTAGAGATAGATTTGGTAACATATTAACGTATAAAGATAGTACTAGTTATTGGGAAAAATACACTAGAGATAGATTTGGTAATGAGCTAACATTTAAAGATAGCAATGGTAGGAATATATCATATACATACGAGCGCTCTAAAGAATACTTTAAAATGTATGAAAATGATAAGTTAATCTTAACAGTATTTAAATAAAAAGGATCTAAAATGGAAATATTTCTAAATACATTAATAGTTATATTGGTGGTCGTATTGGTAACATGGGTAATGTTATTTTTAATTATTATCTATAAATACTTAAAATTAAAACACATTATTTTATTAAATGATAAATACATATATAAAATAATTACATATGCGTATTATTACGCGGAATATAAGTCTTTAGATTTTGATAATAAAGATAACAAATGCATATTATCAACATTTAAAAAAGAACTAATATCTATTTACATTTCCGATATGGAAAAGTATATAGATAAAAATACCTATATTTATATTAAAGATAATTTAGACAGACTAATAGCTGTTAAACGAGGTAAAATACAAGGAGATAAAGATGTTAGGAATGCATAACATATCAATAAACAAAAAATCTTTCGTAGTGAAAACTATGAGAGGCTGTAAAACATATAAAGAAAAATTTATTTTCAATAAAGAAAATAAAATTGAAGTATTTAATAAGGTTATAGCATATCGTGATAACGAACATTTGATTAGCAAAAAAGCAAATACAGGTTATAGATATATAACATTAATTAAACGTAAAAGTAAAATATATCTTACGTTAAATATAAATAATTATTGTAAAAAATATAGATCTAAAACAATAATTAGAAACAAACTTGACTATGAACGTGTATTAAAAATATACATCCAAAAAGTTATTTATGTACTAGAGTTAAAAATAACTTTACCTAAAAACATTAATTATGATTTAGGTTTTAATTTTCTAGATGTTAACGGTCTTGAAGAAAAATGGTTTAGTTATTTTGTAACTATTAATAATACAGCATTTCATGCGATAGCTAGAGATAAATGTGAAGCTGAAAATATAGCAATTGATAGATATAAAAATGAATATATACAAATATCTTCTTATGTTGTAGGTGACGTTATTAAACTAGGTATAATAACAAATGATAATTACATGTCAAAAATGTGTACTAAAGTAAACTAAAAGGAATAATATGTTTAACATAGCAATAGATAAAGATGGCGGTGCAATACTTAAATACAAAAATACATTTTATAAAGGTTTGTTTAAAGGTAATGAAAAAGAAGCTTTAAAAAATGGTATAAAATACGATACAATCGATGTGTTAAAAACACTTAGTGTTCGTAATTTTAGATATCCTAAAGATTGTGATTATGATGCTATATCACATGCATGTGTATTAGATGGTTATGTAAGTGTATTAAAAAGTTTAAAAGATAATGATATAAATCTAAATTATGTTACTTTGTTTAAACTAGCTGTAGAAAATAAACAAATTGAAGTAATTGAATATTTATTATCTGTTTATAAGTATTCCATTACATATATCGGTGATGAACAAATTAAAATAAAAAAAGGAAATGAAAATGAAAAAAATTAAATTATTTAATGTGTATCACACATATGAAGTAAGTAAAGAACAAAAGGAGCTTATTTTAAAAAAAGAAGCTATTAGAGTGTATCTAGTTAATTTTGAAGGTGTAGTTTTCATACCAAAAAATGTGTTTGATAAAAAAATCATAAATATTACTATATATGCTGAAAAACATACCATCGGATATGTAATAGGGCGCCGTGGTAGTAACATTGAGTCTACAATTGCAAATATCATTCATGATTTAAATTTAGAAGATGTTAAAATAAATATCGACGTTAAGCCTAAAAAAATAAACATAAATGAACTAGATGACCCATATGAGATTTTTAGTTATTTAAATGATTTTTTATGGTGTGAAGAAAGTAATTATGTTACAATTATTTATAACGATGATAGTAAAAAACAAATGGACTACATTCATGTTGGTAATCTGGGTAATGAAGATAAAATTGAAGTTGAACGATTGCGTGAGAATAGTAATTTAATACCCAATTACTTTAGTAATATCAAAGCTATTAAACATAAAAATAGTAGCAATGATTTAATTATCATAAAATAAAACACGGACAAGACAGTGGTGTAAAGTACAATTGACATATGAGTAAATAATGGCATTGCAAACATATTCGTATCATGAGTTTATCAAATGTTTAGAAAATGATAATATTGGTGAAAATATAAACAACTGGATAAAACCAATAAGAATGAAAATTCATATTGGCGTAGTATATTATGTAAATCAAATAAAAATTTCTAAAAAATATATATCTATAAAAGGTGTTGATAGAAATGGTGGTATATTTAATAAAATAAAAATACCTATTTCCACACAAGAAATATCTTGTGAATTTGATTTCTAGATATTTAAATAAAAGAAACATAGACAGGTATTTACCTGTCTATGCATTATCTTTTTTATTTACAATTACTTTGTATCTATTTCTATCTTCGTCTAAATATCTCATAAAATATTTCTCTATGTATTTAAACATTTTTATATGTATCTTAGGAGCATGTAAACCTAGTTGTGCTAGACCTGTACCTAGTCCATCTCTAGGAAAGACTATAGTATTTCCTTTATACATTAAATACCTTAATTTTGTTAAATCATTCATTACTAATTTTAAATCAAATTCATTATCTTTTAAATATGAATCATGTTTATTATTAGGATACCTTTTAGTAATCACACCAAAACTATTTTTACAATTTCTAATTATAGCTTGCCCTGCTTTACCTTTTCTTAATACATTATCACCAAATACATATATCTTATTGCGATTAGCTTTACATTTCTTTACAGATAATTCATCAGTAATTTCTACTTTAATATCCACTAATTTATGTGGAGGTGGTATCTCCGCTACAGGTACATCATTATCTGTTAAATACTCTGCTAATAAGTGTCTATGGCAAAATGTGCCTAGCTTACAACTACATAATAATACTTTACCATCTAACTTCTTTTTTAAAGTCTTTGGATTTATATTACTTAACATTTTATTATACTCTATAGTATACTCTTCATCAGTTATTTCTTTATTTTTATATTTTAATAATAACTCTTTACTAGGAGCCACTCTAGTATATATATCATCTATATATTCTTTAGACCATTTAGGTGTAAATCTCATTATAGATACTTTTTCTATATTATCTGGTATGTTTTTTAGATTTCCTAAGTAACTTGTGTATATCATAATTACATTCTTTTTATTTATAATCAATCATAATTTGTTATGCATTGTCAGTATATTGGAATAGTTATACTTTTTTTTGATAAAAATAAAAAAGGATTTGCCATGGCTAGTGAAATGGAATTATTAAACGATAAACAAGTATCGTTTATTATTGAAAACGATGATATTGTGGATAAAGCTTATAAAATAAAAGCTAGTAGTATTAAAGAAATGGAAAGAAAAAGTGTAAATGGTGAAGTAGCCACTATAGCAGATATGTTAGCTTTAACAGATGTCAAACATAATGATGTTTGTAAAGTATTAGCAGATGGTGTAGGTGGTGATTTTAAATATGACGAAAATAAAAAAGATGAAAATGATGATATATGTATTATAAATGGATGGGTGAGAATAAAAGCATTTGAAGATTATGTTTTAAATCCTGAGTGGGGCGGTGCTAAAAATGCTTATAAATATTTAAATTATGATAGTTACCATGGTTTACAAAATACTTTTAATTTACTATCATTTCCTTCTTACAAAGGTTTTGATGTAAAAATCCCCGCTGGTTTATTCTTAACATCTGATACTTTATACTTCCAAAAGAAAAGATGGAATGATGGTGGAAGTTTATATGGTAACGGAATGCATGCTACAAATATAAAATTGACTAGTCCTGGTAAAGATAGTGTTTTAGTTATTTCTACAGAATTGGATGACACCCCTACTAGTGGTTTAAATTCATATACATCATACGTAAAAGATTTAGCACTTTATGGAATGCCGGATACAAAAATTATTTTTGATGCTAGTTTAGGTAGTAGAATTAAAATATCTAATATGTGGATAAGATGTGACGGTCAACAAGATTCAGATAAAATCGGAATGTGGTTTGGTAACTGGTATACATTTGTAGATGGAGTCGATGCTCGTAATTGCGGTATTGGTTTTTATGTGACATCTGGTTATATGCCTGCTGGTAATGGTTATGGTAATGGTACACAAGCTGTGAGTATGAAAAACTGTGGAGCTATTACTTGTGATGTTGGTATGAAAATACCTATTATACCAGATAACAATAACGGATTAACAGATTGTAACCATTTTCTAGTAGAGGGTAACTCTTTTGAACAGTGTTTTTCTGCAGGTATATATGTAGAAGCACCTGTAATTAATTTAAATATATTTTCTAACTATTTTGAAGCAAATGGAAATGGTGGAAATGGTGTCCCTATTATTGATAAAAATGGAAATGAAATTTTAGTGAAAGGTGAAGTAGTAATTAATAAACCTAACAACACATATAGTTACCATAAAAAAATATCCATTATCGATAATATGGTATCAAATGGTAGTAATTCTATTTATGTAGTAGTTGCTAATGAAGTTAGATATCTAACTATTAAACGCAATACCTACCCAACAAAAAGTGATAACGGTATTTTACATTGTGTTGGTGATTGGTATTATGGAAATGCTGTGGTAGAAAGTTATGATTACAGTGATACAGGAATTATTCCAAATGAACCTATTAAAATAGATTACAGAGCACCTAATATAAAATATACTAATTTAAATAAAATTGGATTAAAACATAATGTGTTTAAACATAATGATTTGTATGATGAAAATGTTTTAACAACAGACATAACTGCATATAAAGAAGAATATGATGTTGATGGTAGTAAAAAATTTAGCTTTACTTTAGATAATGATGGTACTCCTAATTTATCTATTAATTTACCTGTTGATACAAAAGGTTATTTTAGAATAAATGGTTATTTTTATAACGGTGTGGCTAATGAAGATAAAGTTGCTTCTGTGTATATCGATGATGTATTAACAGATGAAGTATCCTTATCCGGAAGTAGCTCACTAATAAATGTAAGAGGAGGAGGCTCAACTAGTTGTAGAATACAATTAGGTAGAAATTATAATTCTACTATATACATAAAACATTATTCTTTAGTACCTGCTGGTTTAGAAGTAGATGATAAATTTTATAAAACTAAAGAAGATGGTGTCATTGACAGCGATACAGGCAGACCTATTTTTTGGAATAAAACAAAATGGGTTTTCAGCGATGGTACTGATGTATAAACATCATATATTACACATAGGGTCTTCCCTATGTGTAAATCCATTTATTTTTATTTATATATTATTTATATAGTAAAACAAAAAGGAAATAAAATGTTAAATAAAAACGAAATACTAAAAGATACAGTTGTGTTATTGACACATGATAATTGCATGGATGGTACAGGTAGTGCTATGTTGTTAAATAATTATTGTAATGATAACAACATTAAATTAAATATTGTTTATTTACAATATGGCAATACAGCAAATAGTTTTGATATAAACACACTAGAAAATAAAAATGTGGTCATGTGTGATTTTTCATTCGATAGAAATAAAATTATTTCTATAAAAAATATAGCAAAAAACTTAATTGTGTTAGACCATCATAAATCTGCTAAAGATAATTTAGCTGGTTTAGATTACTGTATTTTTGATATGAAAAAGTCTGGCACAACATTGATGTGGGAGTATTTATACGGAGATATAATACCACCAATGTTTGTGAAATATGTAGAGGATAGAGACATATGGAAAGGTGAGTTTTCTGATACTGAAGCATTTAGCTTGGGGATTAGAATGTATGAAAGAGACGCATTGATAAATAAAGGATATGATGCCTTTAAAGATAACTTTGTAAATGATGTAATCAAAGCAGGTAATGTATTGTTAAAAGATAGAGATATGTTTATAAAAAGAATTGTAGATAAAAAGAAATCTTTACCTAGAAAAGTTATAGATGGGCATACCGTAATTTGTATAAATAATAATACCCACATTTCAAATGTAGGTAATGAACTATCTGACAACGAACCATTTGTAGCTCAATATTTTATAACTGATAAAGATATAGTCTTTTCATTACGTAGTTTGGAGAGTGGTGAAGATGTGAGTGTAATAGCTAAAGCATACGGTGGTGGCGGTCATCCTAGAGCAGCTGGGTTTAGCTTTCCATTAGAGAGCTTTAACTTTACCGATTTCTTTAAATTAGATATAGTCTAATAAAAGAGCCACAATGACAATATATTTATACCGACATGGAGAGTACTATGGTACTCTTTATAAAAACATAAAAACTAAGATGCATAAAAATAGAAAGTTACAAGAAAATGCTAGATGTATGTTAAATGAAACAAATAAACTAATTAACAGTGATACTATAGTTTTCTCTATATCTATTTATATTAATAATACTGTTACAAATGTAATAGGATGTTTACATAAACTTAGTAAAAGAGATTTAAAAGAGATAGCTATAAACAGCGTATTAAACATAGATAATACAGCTATCGACTATCAAGAGGCTCTTGATATGTCCTTGTATATAAATGAGTAGATGCAGGTATACCTGCATCTATCTTTTTTCTTTTTACCATACTGTCTAGTTTATTATGAATAATAATTTGTATTAATGATTTATAGTACATATAGGAGAATTAAATGGTAACGTATGACTTAAGTAAAGACCAACAAACAATTACTGATTCTAGTGGAGATTATATTAAAATATCTGCTTGTTTTGGTATACAAAATAATAGTAAAGGCATGCTCAGATGGAGCATAGTAGATTTTGCTGATGACGTAGAAGGTTTTAGAATCTTAGATGGTGCTATAATTAATTTTAGCCAGTCTAGAGATATCTATATTAAAAATGAAAATAATGCTCCTATTAATGTAGAAGCAGTAGGAGTGGCACTATGAGTTATAATGTTGGTTTTGGTAACAGTTATAGCGATCCAGAAGGTATATCTCCTGATAGAAATATAGTCACTGTAGATAGTGAATATGTAGCTGATTTTGGCGATTACATTTATGCATCTAGTGGTAGTAGACAGTTTACTATTATCTTACCCAAAGCAGATAAAGATGATGCTGGTAAAGTAGTTACTATTAAAGATAAGTTTAATAGTTTTGATACTAATCCAGTAACATTAACTACCTTAGATAATTCTGATATAAATGGTTTTAAAACTATTATATTAAATGTAGAGGGCACTACAATAGATCTATTTTGGAGTGGTAGTGAATGGGTGCAAAATGGTGGTAATGTAGATATAGAAGATAGTATCACTAAACCAACAAACCCAATTACAGACTCTAACGATCATAATCCTCATATAGGTTTCTTTGCAAAATCTACTGGTAAATATAGAACAATAGAAATACCTGAGGGTGAAGTAGGACTAGTGGTAGATAAATTAGTGATAGACAATGGTAGTAAAGTAATTATACCTAATGATAGTAAAATTAAAGTAGTATAAAGTACACTGGGTAATTTACCCAGTGTACGTCCATTTTTTTTCATTTATATATTATTAATATAGTAAAACAAAATATAAAAGGATCTAAAATGGATAAAATTACTGTAATAAATAAAACGGTATTAAAAAAACTAAGAGCATGTAAAGATGGCATAGATTTCTTTACTAGAAATATAGTAGAGATATCTATAGATAAATTAGACTTGGTAGATGGTGATTATGAAGATTATGTGTGGTGGTTAAAAAACGCTATAAAAAAATATAATTCTGGTTACGTTAAACCACCTGTAAAAGAGTTTGAACGTGTATGTAATTTAGACGGTAGTTGGAAAGAATTTACTAGGGATAAATTTGGTTATATATTAAAATATAAAGACAGTACAGGTTTTTGGAAAGAATTTAATAGGGATAAATTTGGCCACATATTAAAATATGAAGATAGTACTGGTTATTGGGAAAAATACACCAGAGATAAAAATAGTAACGAACTATTTTATAAAGATAGTAAAGGTAATTGGGGTGAGTATATCAGAGATAAA
>Ga0256828_1000509_pt1 | contig 25597 bp, 25 predicted proteins | sample CV88metaG_FD_185993 | JGI IMG/M metagenome (GOLD analysis project Ga0256828, IMG submission 185993) | Hydrothermal vent microbial communities from East Pacific Rise, Pacific Ocean - CV88 | ecosystem: Environmental > Aquatic > Marine > Hydrothermal vents | place: Pacific Ocean: East Pacific Rise...
AAGGTGATTATAAGCAGTTCTTTGGTCTTAAAAATGAAGCGGGCGAAGACATTACTAAAAAGACTTGGGGCTTTGGAGGTGATGCCTCTGATACCTTATGGATGGTTGCTTCAACAAGTGCACTTATGTTTCCATCTCCATTTACATTAGGATTCGCAGCACTTGCTGGAATGTATAAATGGGGACCTGATATTCTTAAAGCTGGTAAAACAGCCTTGCATTTTGTGAAAGCATCTTTTGGGTTGGATGATAGTTTTGATGAAGATCGCCAAGATGCAATACATAAAAAACGTTGTGAAATGCATCCAGATTTACCTCAATGTCGTAAAAAGAAACATTCAACTCAAAATACAACACAACCAATTGTCCAAAAGAACTCTAATATTAAAAACCACCCAACAATCGAAAGATATCAAAGTAAAAATTATGGACTTTACTTCGGGCAAACGAAAGAAGAGCAAAGAGCTTATTTGAGTTTTATAAATAATCCGGCAACTGAAACAGATTGGGTTAAATTATTACAACAAGTTAGAAGAGAATCTGATATCGATAAATCAGGAACTATAAACTCGCAAGAAGAATTAAATAAAATTATCAAAGAGCTTACGAAACATCAGAAAGAATTTACTTCTTTGAATGCTGAAGGTCAAGCCGCATTAATTGAAGCTATTAATAGACTATCAGGTGATTTCCAGATTGGTCAAATACATGTCGCTGATGTTACAAAAGACGCGGTTGATGGATTAAAAATAGTACTTAATAAAAATGAAGTTTGGTCATTCGGTAAAGCGAATGCAAAATATTAATACTAAATATTAATAAATAAAAGGAATAAAAATGGCAGGAACCTCACCTCCAGAAAAAACAGCTATAATTGGAAGACTTCCTGGTTATAATTCAAATATTGATCCGACCGGTGAGTTTTCTAGTCAACTATTAAAAGGATTAACTTTTATTGATTTAATACCAACAACTTACGCGGCTAATGTTGGTGGATATGAAGAAGCAATTAAATCAACAGTCAGTAAAGAAAAATCAGTAACAGATTCATTCATTAAAGCGATCCAGGGCGGCGAAACCCCCTGGATCCACAAAAGCGGCGATACATATCCGGTAACTTTTTTTCAAAATATATTAAAAGGCATGCAGACTGGATTAAATCTAGACCCTGAATTCGCAAATGTTGAAGCGATAAGAATAGTTGGAGCCAATGATAGTACATTTACAGAAAACCTTTCGAATATGTTTGACGGCGCAAATAGTTTTACAGAAGGGATCCAGAATGCTAAGCAGAATGTTGATTCTAGTTTTAGAGGCAGTATTTCCAAAACAGTTTCCGGTATCCGAAGTTTAAATTACCAAAAAGCTATGGAAATGTTTTCTGGCAAACAAGATTCCTCTCAGATTATGGATACTCTGAAAGGTGCCGCGCTGGGTGTAAACTTTGCCAAACCAGGAACCTGGAATTCTTCTCAATACAGTTCAACACTAACTATGTTTATTAAATTAGTAGCACCTAGTGGTCACGAAGAATGTATTAAAAAGAATATCGTGCAACCACTGATGTATTTATTAGCCGCAGGAAGTCCAGTTACAACTAAAGGTTTTGCTTACGGGTTACCGATGATTTGGGATGTTCATGCGCACGGAATCACTCGATTTAAAATTGGGAGTATCGCAGCTATGACAATATCCAGAGGTAGTTTCGAAACAACGTTCAATGATAAATTTCAACCAACTGTTGTTGATGTCCGTATGACAATAATCCCATTAGTACAAGATTTTGCAGTACAACATACCGACGACGGTGCCGGTGATATGTATAATAAACATTTAAATAACTTGGGTGTACAACATCCTGGTGATATTTATTCAGGAACAATGAACAGTATCGGAAAGGTTTCCGGGCACCCGAAACCACTAACTGAAGTAAAGATTATAGAATTATAGAATTATAAAAGAAGGAATAAATTATATATTATGCAAGATTACAAAGAAGAATTAAATAATTTAGATAGTCAGGAGCCGCAGGAAACTGTGCGGCGTGATATTGACCTCGCTGAAGGTTTAGAAATAAACTTAAATCTTGAATCAAAATTGAGCCTCATGAGCTTTCAAGAAATACATAAAGAAAAAATGGATATGCCTATCGATAATGATGCTGATTGTTTCTTAGAGTTATCGACTAAAGATTTAATGGTTTTAATAGAAGATGAATTAAATGGAGACTTCGATGAATCAATTTTTATCGACTCAGATGACAATGTCACTGAATCAGAATACTTGGGAGAATTATATTCCGAATTGGAATGAGTTCTTTGGAACTCTAATCAATATTATTCAGGATAAAACGTTTACTGAGTATTTTGCCTATGGATTTATTGGATTATTAATTTATTTTTTCTGGGATATTTTTTCTAAAATAGATGACTTCGAAAGAGTTCAAAAGAACTCGAGTTCTTTTGAACTCAAACATGAGAAAAAAGAAAAACATCAGGAACAACAAGAAAATTTTCGAGATCGACAACACCAAATATCAGATCAACAATCAACAGTAAATTTTAAGACCGCTTCAGAAGCGCTTGAATTCATTAATAAAATCACAGAAGAAAAATTCAATTTTTATTTATTCGGTGAACTTTTACCTTTGTACCAAAAAAGTAAAATACCAGAAACTAGTGTAATTACTGAAATAAAAAATAGTATTTATTTATCGATTACGGCTTCATTAACATCTGATATGAAATTAGAGATCTTAAAATTCTTTACTAAAAAAGGAATTGAAATGCATATTCATGAAAAAATTATGCTTTTAATGAATAAAATAGATTATACATTAACATCTGGAAGTAAAAACTTTAATGAAATTAATCCAAATAATATTCATAAAATCTTATAAAGGAAGACTATGAAAAAAATCCAAATCCAAGAAACAGGTTGGGATGAAGAAGAAGTTCAAGATCAACAACAATCAGAGGATCCACATAAGCAAGCCATTTCTGCTATGCAGAATCTAAATTTATTGGATAAGGTTGATAAAGAATTTGATAAAATTTATAAAACAGTAACTAGTTTAGACAACGAGGCGTTGAAAGTATTTAGCGCCAAGGTGCAAAAACTAGAACTTGAAAAATTCGCCGGAGAGATTGGCAAACGAACACGCAATAAAAAACAAGAAGAATACGAAGAAGAAATAGATGCTTTATTTGGAACAGGTAGTAAAGATATTCTAAAAATATTTCAAGACAATAACGTTCAAAATAATCGTAAAAAATTATATGAACTTTATAATGAAATATCAAACCTGAATCCAATCACTTATAGAATGCTTCAAGTATATTTAAATAACATTCTTGTAAAAAATATGCAAACTAAGCAATTTCTAAACATTAATCCCAATGAAAATAATCAAGAAATTAAAAATATTCCATCTGAAATACAAGATCAGATTATGAAATTTATGAAAATGCTAATGTTGTATTTTGATATCCAGCCGCGTCTAAAAAATAAAATTATTCCTGAAACTTTAAAATACGGGGATTATTTTGTAGAGATTATTGATCTTTCAATGGTTGATTCAATTCTTGATCAGAAAGTGTCACTTTTAACTGAAGGTTGCGAAAAAATTAATAAAGATAAATCGACGAGTATTCTTGAAGCTAATCTCGGAATTTTTGAAAACTGCAGTTCAATTTCGAATGAGGATGCTGTATTAGAAGAATCCTCTTTTAGTAAAATGTCTTTTAATGAGCAGATGGTTTCATTTATTAAAAGAAGACGAGGGATATTAGATATAGAAGAGTCTGATATAAATCTTTGGAGAGATATAAAATACGGTTCTGAATCAGAATTTAAGATAGAGGATTTTGCAGATCTTGATTTTTCATCAGTGGAAGATATTTATTTAAAATTGATTGAACCAAGCCAAGTTCTTAAAATTGAGAAAGATGGGTATCATTTCGGATTTTTAGTAATTGAAGATATTGATGAAAAAGATGCAGGTAGTAATGAAGTAAATTTATATCAAAGATTCTTACAAGATGATGAAAATGCTGATAAAGATACAATCGGTCGACAAGAATCAATGCTGGCTGATAAAATAGTTGATACAGTTGGTAATAAATTAGCTGAATTAATGACAAAAGATTCTGGATTCATGAGTGAATTACCGGATGAATTATTATCTAGCTTAAGAATAATAGCATATGAGAAAATTAAGAAAAAGACTAAAATGAAATTTAGATTTCTTCAACCAGATAAGTTGATTAATTTTCATATGAATATCGATAAATACGCACCTTATGGTACAAGTATTTTTGATCCAATTATAGTTCCAGTTAAAATGTATACAATCGCTACAATGTCTGGGGTAATTAGTAGATTGTCGAGAGCAGCAGTGATGCGTAAATGGAATATTGAAGTCGGTACCAAAAGAAATTATCCAGAGATAGTTGAAAAAGTAAAACAGGATTTGCGTTCAAAATCCATTACATATGATGATTTAAGCTCTATAAAAAATATTAGTCAAATTATGACTGACTATAGAGATATTGCTGTAATCAGTCAAAATGGTCAAAGATTTATTGATATGGAAATTCTTCCAATGAGTGATAGATCACTACCATTGAATGATTTACAAGATCTTAGAAATGAATTAATTGCCGCCACCGGAATTCCTAGTGTATTTCTAAACGTTGGTGACGCTGTTGAATTAAGAGAAACTCTTGTTAACCTAAATATCGGATTTGCAAATACAATTAATACTTACCAAAGTTATTTTGAAGATAGCTTAAATAAATTAATGAATTCAGTTTTTGATATAATTTTAATTAAAAATGGTTATGATACTGAATTTAAATTAAGTCAATACTATAAAATTTCAATGAATTCGCCGTTGGTTTTACAGCTACAAAATAATGAAGCAACTATCAGTACTATAGGTAATATTATTGGATTGCTTGAGCAGGCAAAAGTTAAAATTGATCCACTTGAGTTATTTAAAATGTATTCTCCAAATATAGATTGGGATACCTTGGTGAAATCAGGTGAAAATGCTATTAAAGAAGAAATGAAAGATGCTATGATTAAAGGTGGAGACCAAGGAGGAGGTTATTAATGTGGGATACCATTTATGAAGCCGAGATTATTTCTCGGCTTGTTGAAGAAGCAGCTCCAAAAGAAGTACATTCTGATGATGATCCAACTCCAGAAGAAAGTACGAGTTCAATTGAAACCCTAATTCAAGGTTATCAAGAAGGAAAGATTACTGAAGAAGACTTAATTAATATGTATAAAAAAGGTCAATTGACGCAAGATGATATTCTTCAAATTCAAGATGCTATTAATGGAGCAGAAGACGAAAATGTTTCACCTGAAGAATTATTCGCCCAGCAGATTGAACAGGTTAATGATAATTTTATAAAATTTGGTCTATATGATAAAATAAATAATCTTCAAGAAAAACTTGATGATTTTTTAGAGAATCACCCAGTTCAAGATAAATTAACAACAGAAGTTATACAATTAAATAATTTTCTAAAAATTTTAAATAGTCTTGTTTTTAGCTTAGATACTTCTGTAGCTTACCAATTGTATGGATCAATCGAAATAAAATTAATTGAATTATTTAAAGATATTGTTGGGCGTAAAACGACTCGAAATAATGATGGAGAAAAATAATGGTTTATATAAAAGATCCTGATGATTTTCAAAAGGTTGATGTTGTTGGTCTTCAACCAGATGATAGATTACCAAATGATTATTTAAGAATGGTAGCTAGAATTCTGGCTGCGTATAGGGAGGCACCGCTTGAAAAAGCTGTTGTTGCATATCTTGACGGCTTTCATATAATTCCTTATGAAAATATTGATGAAGATACTTATGAGTTTACAATATCAGGAGGGAGTTGTTTTATAGATGATCAATTCATCGGCTTTTTAGACAAAATGTTTATTTCTGTACCGAGGTCTGATTTTGCAAGAGGTTATTCATATAGCATTGTGGTACATTATGAATGGATAAACATTACACCTCCTCCTAGACCAACTATCAAATTCATTAAATATGTTGATGAAAATAGTATACATCCGGAGCAAATGCTTGAAATAGGACGTTTTGATATATCAGCAACCGGTGAATTTACCTTTAGACCGCAAGATTTAAATGGACTTTATTTAAATAACTTTGTAAAATTATTTAATAATATTGAAGAAGCTGTTCTTGAAAAAATGGATATTTTTAAATTTCAACATATGTTGATCCCAGAAGAAAGTATTTCACCTGAAGTAAAAAGCGGTGATATCGTTTATTTCGATTTCATGAGCTCAATGTATAGACCTGCAAGAGCGTGCACCAAACGTTTTGATAAAGCAGTTGGTTTATATTTAAAAAATAAAGAATCCGGAAAACACTACTTAATATTGAGTGGAATTATACAAATAGATCCAGATAAATATGAAATTGATCCAGAAAGAAATCTTTTGCTAAATCTAGAAAGAGGTACAACATATTATCTTGAAGATGGTTGTACGGAAACTGATGAATACTACGAATTCGAAAAATACCCAACCAGAAATGATTTTCCTATTAAACAAGGTCATGATAAAATTTATTATGTTGATTCCGAAACAGAAGATATTTATTTTTGGGACTTCAGCTTACAAAATGATTATGATCCAAGTTTAAATATAGTTGGGGACTATGCTTTAAAAGTTCCTAAACCCATTTTAACAGCCACACAGGGTAAAATTACAACAAGATTTTTTCCAAGTACGGTTAGAGTTGGCTTTGCGGTTAGTCATGATACATTATTTTTAAATCTGGATTATAGTTCCGAATTAAATGTTATGAATATTCTTGAATTGATTGGTAACAGTACTGAGTTTAAAGAACATTATTTAGCTTTTAAAGAATATTTCGAATACCAAAATAGTATTTTTAACTTTGGAATTTGGTTAGAGCATCAGACAAAAGCCGGTGGAACCATTGAGAATCTTCAAAAAGAAATTACTCTTTATACTGATCCAGACACAGGTAAAATAAAAAACAATCAAGATACTGAAACCGATAAAAAAGAGGATTATGATAATTACAAATCAACAACTCCAGATACATTTGCGTTAGACGATACTTCTTTAAAAAAGGGAATTTCAGATTCACTTGTAACATTTAGTCGAACAAGAATTGACGAAAATGCATGGAATATTTTTTACAGACAAATTGAATTATTTTCAAAAGAGGTTTATGACCTATTTGTCGCTGCGCAAACTATTAGAAATGATTTCGAAACAGCGACTGATGAACTTGATAATGATGATAACTCACAAGCTATTTTAAAAGAAGAATGTCTTAATTTATCCAGAAATCTAAATAATATTATTGCAAATACAATTGATTTGGTTTGTGATGATGATGGAAAAGCATTTAAAGATTTATTTTTATATGACGCATATGGGGGAGATGATTCTGGTATTCAGAGTGCGATGAATGAAAAATCAGCGAGTAGTTTAAATCACGTAATTGATGTAATTAAAGATTGGCTTGATGATATGAATCCATATTTTGATTATAATCGATTTGAAATAAGTTCAGAAATTGAAAATACTTTTGGTTATGATGCTTCTTTAGTTACAAGTAAAATACTATATTTACATTATCCAAGAATTCAACATCTTTTACCTTATAGTTCAGGTGATGACGGAATTAATGATACATTATATAAAAAATTCATGATTCTTATTGAAAAACTAGTTGATGGATATAATAGAGCAGTTTATAAAATGAATTACATTTATAATTATCTAAATAATGTTGTTACCCCTTGGCTTATTGTAGCTAAAATAAACACGTACTCAAAAACAACTGGAGATGATACACGAGATACTGCTCTTATGTATTTGCAAAGTCTTGATACTTATTTTAATGAAAGACAAAATTATGTAGATACAAGCTTAATGAAATTCAATCTTTGGAAAAATGCTCAACTAGAATTAGATAATGTTATTCAAGAATCTAATCGTTTAATACAAAGACTTGAACTGATATCAAAAACTGTTGAGATTACACAGAATGATATTGATTCTTGGGAAAACTCAAAACTGGCTTTGGAAAGTACAGGCGGCGTTTATGCTAGACTAGAAAATCAAAAACCTGTTTCAAGTATATTTAGTCTTTCGAATTTTGAAAGAATTCAATATAATTATACTTATTTAAATATAAGATTAAAGACTAAATACAAAACACTGGAACAAGTTCAAATAAATATTGAGCTGATTCGTGCGGCTAAAGATAATCTAGTCAATGGATCTGTAATTTATGATCAAAATAAATTAGACGAATTAAATAGACTTCAAGTAAGTTATGAGACAATCGAAAATCAATTAAAAATAGAAATTTCTTCAATGGTTGCAGAATATAATAGGATTAGGACTGAATATTATGGATTGACTCCAATTGCAGTTGATGATCCAGATTTTGATATTAATGATGAAGAAGGTGCGCAGTATGCTAATCCTGATCTAGAATGCATGGCTATTAGTGAATAAAAGAGGTAGATATGTTACAGAGATATTACAAAAAAAATACAACAGCAGATGCGACAAGTACTATGCTGTCATCAAAAAATGGGATTATTGTAAACGTAATAATGTTTAATGATAATGAAAATCCAAATGTAGTAAGTTTAAAATCATCTCAAGGTATGATATTTTTTCGGAAGGAATTAGAACCTTCTGAAACATATATTATAAAACTTGAAAGTTTAGTGCAAGAAGAAGAATCAATTGAATTTTATAGTCAATTAGAAGAAGCTCATTGCAGTATAAATTTTCTTTTAGATGATTAGGAGATAAAATGATTTCAATTCAAGATCCTAAATCTTATATTATAACCGAGGAGCAGATTGATACAGGAACTGTTCTTTCGGAACTTTCGACTTCAGAACCAGCATTATTTGATATAATTGATGGGAATGAAAATGATTATTTAAAAATAGATGCAAGTACGGGGGTAGTTACTTTAACCAGTGAAGGAGTTGCTGCAGTAAACGCAGACTACCCAGAAGATCCAACCAAAGAGATCCAAGAATTTCGGTATATAGTTCAAGCAACTTCTTTAGAAGATGATAGTAAAGCCTCAGTTGAAATGGTTGTTGGTGTTATTAGAGTTCATGATGAACCACCATACATCGTTGATGAAATTATTACTCCATTATATTCTGAAGATGTTGTTGCTGGAATGCGTGTTGTTGAACTTAGAACAGCATATGCAGCTAAATTTACGGTAGTTACTAATAATGAAAAAGTTATAGTAAATGAACCTGTTGATGTTGGTAGAGTCGTATTAACATCATCTGGTGCCAGTTGGGTAAGAGATGCTCTCATTGATAATCCAAACGCTACTCTTGATTTTGATGTTGTAATAGAAGATCTAGAAAATAACTTGCAAATTACTCAAAGTTATTCTTTATTGATAAACTCCGGAAGTGCTGAAACTAAAATTCCTACAAAAACAGTTCTTGATTTGACTGGTGAGTTTCTTGGATCAGAAGCAGGTAGTTTTAAGGCTGATAATAAATTTAAACTTTTTGAAATAAAGTTAGATACTGATTATTATTTTTCAGAAATTGAGAAGCACATTCTTGGTCTACTTCGAACAGAGAAGACCAATTCTCTAAATAAAGAAACATTTGAAGAATTATTTGAATTAATAAATTATAAAATTAATTATCTTGGTACTGCATTAAAAGAAACTATAAAAAGCATACAAGATGAATATACAAATGCTTTAAAAAAATCAGATACTGAATTAAAAGAATTTACTGATCAAATTGAACTTGTTGAAAAAGATCTATTGCAACGGCTGAACACACATTTAACTAGGAATAATATTCTTATCGAATCAGTTAAAATTTCATTAATGAATTATATTCATCATGAAGATGACCGAGTTTTAACACAATCACAAGCGGAAAATGATGCTCTTGAGACAAAATTAACACAATTAATTACGGATCTTAGAAATGAATTTGAGACTTTCAGAGATGTGACCTTCGAAGTTTATAAAGCTGAAATAAATGATAGGCTTGAAGATATTGAAGAACGTCTAGATACAAATGACGAAAATATTTCAGGAATTAATGAAACTCTAGATGACCACGAAAATCGTATTCAGACTCTGGAGACAGCTTCCGAAGAAATGGCTTCAAGAACTCTTGAAGATTTTGATAATACAGATGGTTGGGATTTTACCGATTTTGATCTAATGTATCAACAGAATAAAATCATTTCAATATCTGGGACCACAACCTATTTTGGAACTACTGGGGTTACTAATATTCATGTGGATCCAGATAGCTTTGGAAATTCCGAATTGGATTGTGAAGGAAAAGAATTTACTGGAACCGCGAGTTCTGCAAAATATGCTGACTTAGCAGAATTTTATACAATTGATACTGAAGATTTTATTCCTGGGTTGATCGTAAATTTCTCTGCAGGTCATAAAGAAACAGAAATTGAATTAGCTGATGGATATAAAGAACCGATAGGTGTTATTTCAACAGCACCTGGATTTAAATTAAATCAACCTCAAAAAGATTCTAAATTTATCTGGGCACCGATTGCTTTGACAGGTAGAGTTCCAATTTATGTCACGAATGCGGATAATGCTGAAAGAGGTGATTATGTTTATCAATCAGATATTGTTCCAAGATATGGTGTGGTTGTTAAGGTTAAAGACCCAAATAAGAAACTCCTTGGTATTGTAATTAAACAATTGTCTGACGGAAAAGTTGAAATAAAAGTCTAAAAATTAGATTCAAATAAGGATATATTTTGAAGGAACTTGTCTTGTTGCTTTCGACAGGATGCAACGCTAATTGTTCATTTTGCACTCAATCTCATATTGGAACTGAAATGTCTAAAGAACGTTTCGAAGAAATAATTTTGGAGGCAGCAGCCTCCAAAGATTTATCAAATATTTCTTTAGAGCTCTTTGGTGGAGAACCCCTTTTAAACTTCAAATTAATACAAGAGGTCTTTACAGATGATACCTCTAAAATTTCAAAAATTTTATATAATTTTAAAAAAATAAAAATTACTACAAATGGGTTACTTTTAAATAAAGAAATCTATGAGTTCTTTAGCACTCTAAATAAAAAAATTGAAGTAACAATAACTATTTCTTATGACGGTATTTTTCAGGCTCAAAGAGGATATCAGTTACCAGACAATGTAAAGCAGATTATAAAACAGGATGCTAATTCTAACCAAATAATTAAAATTAGCTTCGGTGTTTATAATTACCCAGAAAAAATATTAGATCAATATATAGGTATCAAAGAAGAATTTAATTTATCACCTGATCAAATAGATTTTTATTTTAATAGAAATTATTACGAATATTCAATTGATTCCGCTTCTAAATTTAGAATTGGATTTATGAAATTTTTAATCTATTTGGATACCTTTAGATTACCATTACCAAATAGATTAAAAGAATACCACTTAAGGATTCTTGGTAAAATTGGGCCATCAGAAGGTTGTGGAGCTGGATTAAAGAGATTTGCGTACTCTGAAAATAATAAATTAAAATGTGGAGTTATAGATCCAATAAATGATATTGATGTTCCAACTCAGTATGAATTTAATCAAATGTGTTCAGGATGTGAAATTATTAATCAATGCCCTAGAAAATGCCCTGTTATGTTAAAACGAGCGTATGATAATAATTTAAACCAAAATAATATTGTATGTGATATACATAAAATTATTGTACATAGCATTAAAAAATATTATATTTAAATTAATTTAAGGAAATTAAATGGAAAACTTTAAAAATTATGCTGAGGTAATTAATGGTTTGCGCCAAAAAGAACTTACAGATGAAGTATTGGACGAATATGCTAAACTTCCGACTTTCTTTACAAGAACTCTAGTTGGTGAGAATCTATTAGAAGCTAGCTTTGCTTTGAGAGATAAAGAACCAGAGATTGCAAGCATTCTTCAAAAACTCGGGACTTCTTTTTTAGAGCTTGTGAATAAAGAAATCACAGTTGAAGAAAAATTTAAAAAAGCACTTAAAGAAGATCCGGCTCTTCAAAAACTTCTTGGGTTAAATAATGAAGAATAAAACCTTTGGTTTGACATTGCAGGTTACTAAAGGATGTAACCTGCAATGTACTTATTGTTATGAGTCAGGTTTTCATCGGGATGAGATTCCTGACCTTGAAACTTTTTTGAGTGCTTTTGAACACTTTCTTGATGTTTTTAAATTTAGAGATCAAAAAATAGATCTAGTTTATATTGGTGGTGAACCGAGTTTAAATCCAGATTTTATTGAAAAAACTTTATCTTTGATGTATAAGATGAATTTATTAAATTCAGTTACTATTATTACGAATGGAATTATTATTCAAAATATTTTAAAAAGTATAAGTGCTTCAGAAATTCCGGAGAATGTTGCAAAAGAACTCATTGGAATTCAAATTTCTTACGATGGTCGACAAATTAATGATAAATATAGATTAGCTAATAAAAAACCAACATCTGATATTGTATTAAAAAGTATTAAACTTGTAAAAGAAGCTGGCTTTAAAATATCAATAAAAAGTGTATTGCCAGTTAATGAAATTCATTTAGTTCCTGAAATCATGAAGGAATTTGAAGAACTGGGATTTAATTATCAACCAACTGAAGATTTTTCAGCATTAAAAGACACAACTGAAGAAGATATAAAAAATTATATAAAATATTTTGATAAATATTTTATCGATGTTTTAAAAATAGAAATCGATAGAAAAAAACACGGACTTGAACCTTTATCTAGATGGTTTCAAGATTACAGTTTAAATAAAAGTATCACAGAATGCCACGCCGGTGTAAAATCATTAGCTATTAATGAAAAAGGCACAATTCAATTTTGCCAACAAGTTGATTATTTAAAAGACCCCGGAGTTTTAAATTTAAAAAATATTAGTGATTTGAGTCACAAATCACTCGAAGAAATTTCAGAATATTTAGACAGTATTACTGAAATGTTTCAGTGCAATTTATATAATTCAGATAGAGAAGAATGTAAGAATTGTGAGGCTTTATTCTGTGTTAAATGCCCTCTGGTAAATTTTGAAGAAACTAAAGACATCACAAATATGTACGGGGGATACACTAAAGAAAATTTTAGATGTATTTATTATAAAAACTTATCAAAATATTTATACATTTACGATAAATATTTTGATAAAATTAAGGAATAATAATGGCTTTAAATGAATGGCATAATGTCCTAGAGAGAAAATCTAGTAGTAATGGATGCAATGTCGTATGTTACCCGATCGTGACCAGAAAATATCATTTACCATATAAACCAACAGGTTTTAATAGTCCAACTCTAGTTGATATATATGATGATAGTGCTAGAGGCGATAAAATTGATGCTCGACATATACGAGATCTTTTAAGAGTTGTAAAATACTATGCTAATGATCGATTATATCATAGTGCATTTAACTATCCCGACCCACCTGAGCCATCAAATAATAATGATAACCCAAGTTCTAATCCCATAAAAATTGATTCATGGGATGGTAATACAGTTTCTATTGAATATTATGATAATACTAAAACATATTGGCGTAGTAGGGATATAGATGTGACATATAAAACTACGAGTAGTGGAACTAAATTTGCTTGGGATTATGATTACGAAGTCCCATCTGAACATCATTACTCGAATACTTATAAAAATCCAAATTATTTTTTTGATGATTATACATCAAATGATGATTATGAAGATATCTATGTTTCAAAAGTAGAATACAATGGTCATACAATAACCTTTGATAAAGATGATGACGACGATACCAAAAAATATATACACGCAGCTGATATTAAAATACGCGCTGCTAAAAATGGTCCGTATAAATTATATGCCAAGTCTAATCAGGATCCAGATATCGTGCACAAAATTAAATTTTATGTTACATATAAAGATACTTCAGACGATGATAAAATCAAAACAGATACAGTTATTAAAAAATTCAAATACAATCCAGTAATTACTAATAAATATATTATTGCAGCGACATATCCAGATAGGGTCAAGTCATATTTAAAACATCTTGGGACATTATCAACTATTAATTATGGTGATTTTAATTCAGGGGATCTTGTTAGATCAGACGATTTTAGAAACCTAATGGAAGCCGCTATTGAAATGAGTAGAGTATGTCACTGTGTAAGCAATTACACAGATTCATCTAGGAATATATGTGATTGTAATTATTAAAAGTTAAAGGGAAAATATGATTGAGACAAGAAAACAGTACGCTATGCTTCAAAATATTGGAAGTGGGTTTGCAATAAATACTATAGTTCATCTTGAACCATCAAAAGCTCAAATGATTAAAGATGATATAATTCATCCGATCTCAGAACTGGCAGCATTTGCAGTAGAACAGGCTCATAAAAAAGATAAAATTCTTGGTGTTCATCAAGACGCATTAATGCATGAAATAATTGAAATTGATGATTTATACGAACCATTTGGTGAAATAAAAGACTCAGATCGTAAAAAACATATAGTTCTTAAAAAGATATATGCTTTTTTATTCCAAAATTTGACTTCAAAAGAAATGCTTGCGCTGTATGAATTCCAAATATTAAATACAAAATTCGCAAGCCTCGGTTATTTTATCACTCCAGAAAATAAACAAGATATTTATTTAAAAATTATTGAAGAGGATAATGATGAACTTCTAGATGATCTTGAAATTTATTTAGATGCTAAAACAATTCTTGATAATTTATATAAACTGTATCGCAAAATACGCAAGGCTGAAACTGATCTCATGTATGCTGAAACTGATGAAGAAATTCAAGAGGTTTATGATGCATTCATCAAATCTTAAAATAGGGTTTCTAGTTCCTGAAAATCAAGGTAGATTACGAGGCCAGCATACTCTCCCAGAAAGATTAGTAAATTTTTCTAAGAGTTCGAGTGCACTCGAACTCTTACCAATAAATAAATTCTTAAAAATTATTAAAAAATATTCTATTGAAGAAATCAATAATGAATATCTTGGCTTTATTAATTTTAAACGCAACTATCTCACATCTCCTAATAAACTCTCTCCTGTGTTATCTAAAAAATTAAATGTTATGTATTATACAAATGCCACGAGCTCAAATAATTATAATGAGTTTAATTTAACTCTAAGTAATGGATTTTTCTATGCTTTAAAATATAATTTAAATTGGTGGTGGTCTTTCTTTCCAATTGATTTAAAAGAGTTAGAGTTAACTGGCACTCTTTCAGCCTCAAAAACGATCGGTTATTATTTTAGAAGAGAAGGTTATAATAAAGAATTGATTGAGACTGAATTAAACTATTTAAAAACGATTGGCTCCAGTAACCAGACAATTATTGGGATTGGAGATAAAAGAGTATTTTTAGATGCAATTAAATCAATTCCTACATTAAAAAATAAATCTATTTTTTTAGAAAACAATACAATCTCGATTTACAATCTAATAAATTCTTTAAAAAATTCTTGCGGGAAGTACAGTGCTATGGAACTTGTTGATGACGCAATTCCAAATACGTATTTTGAAATGCGATGGAATAATATTCCTACTGAAATAATTAATCCTGGGTTTGAGTTCAAAAGAACTGGAATACCTTCAGGCATAAATGAAATAGATTATTTATTTAAACATCCCAATCATAAAAAGATCGTAGAAATTCTAGCTAATAACTTTTATTTAATTCTAGATAAAAATTTTAGGAAAGAGTTATTTTGGACTCAAACCCAATTAAAAAATAAATTTTATAAAAATAAAGATATACAAAATATTAACTTCCAAGAATTATTTTGGGAGGCGATCGATAGTACACTTAATTTAATTAAAAAATGGAAGGAAGTATAATGGAAACCGAAAAAATTTTAAACATAAAAAAAGGTCCGGTCGGTCCTGGGACCTTTAAAGAATATGATTTAGTAATTACTTATCAAAAATCAAATGTAGATTATAAAAGAATTAGCGGACATTTCTTTGAGGCCTTTGATTATTTAGTGCATTTGAAATCTAAAGACCCATCTAAAAATATAGCTATTTTAATTCAGGATGATTTAGATCTAAATCAAATTAAAACTGCTTTTGAAGATAAATATCTGGAACCAGATTTTACAATTGACATTTTTATTGATTTTGGAATTAAAAATCTAATAGCTAAAAATATTCTTCATTGCAGTGGTTTAAGTAAAACAGATGAATGCAATTATATAGGAAATATTTTTTCATTTAGATGTGGGCTTGAACCTTTAGATGGTATAGAATACATACTTCTACAAGATAATCGCATTTATACAGAAGAATATGGATTTTCAACACCTGAATCTCCAAAGATAATAAATTATATAAAAAAAATAGCTTTTGAAAATTATAGGACTCCAGAAAATAATAGTAATCCAAATAAAACAAGAATTTTAATTTATGATAATACTCGATGTAGAGAATTAGATGAGCAACTTGAGTCCAAAATAACTGAAATATTAAAATTTCGAGAGAAAATAGATCACGGTGTTAAATACGAATTAATTAAAGTTGGATCTGATATTAAATTGCCGGTCAAAAACTTTTTAGGTCAATTTGATGAATACTGGTACACACCGACTAAAAATAATTTTGATTGTAGCCCTCGATTAATCCTTGAATGTTTTTTATTTGGTATTCCCGTTAAATATTTATTAACTACTGAATACTTAGAAAAAGACCCAGGTCTTAAATTTAGAATTCTTGATTTGAATTTAAATTATAAAAAGTTGATTCTAAATGATTCTGATCCCATTTATGATATTATTTTTAATAATTCAAAGACTGGAGATAATTATGCTTTTTAATAGTGAGCAACATAACACATACAATAACTTGTATAATAAAATTGCCAAAAGTCGTGAAGAAGATGAAATTCATAATATTAATATAAATTTCGAAAATATCACAAGAAAAGTTAAATTAGATATTGGTAAAAAATGCAACGCTGAATGTTTTTTCTGTTATTATAAATCCGAACTTAATTCTCCAATGAAAACATTAGATATTCTTAAAAAAGAAATTGATCTTATGAAATCAATGCGATTTGAAGAAATAGAATTAAGTGGAGGCGAACCAACAGTTCATCCAGACTTTATTGAAATTATTAAATACATTGATTCAATAGGATTAAAAGCGTCATTTGTCACAAATGCATTTGAATTAAATCCAAATGTTCTAAAAGAACTTAAACCACATCTAAATGATATTTTAATTAGTATTCAAGGATATCAAAAAAATCATGATAAGATACTTAAGCTGCGCGGAGCCTATAAAAATATTTTAGAAGTAATCGATACTTGCAATAGTTTAGATATTCCAGTTAGAATTAACACAACAGTTCATAAAAATAATATAGATGATTTATTATATATTTATGAGGACATTAAATCCAAAGTAAAAACCTGGAATTTAATTCCAATAAATTATTGGGAGGATGCAAGAAAATTAAGAAGAGAGATGCCTTACGAAAAAATATCAAAGGCTCTCGAAGAAATTTGTGAAAGAGTGATGAATTCAGCCGCGGCTGAATTCATCAACGAAGTTGATCAGTTAAATTTAAATATAAGATATTATCCTCTATGCAAAATTAACCTAAAATATAAACACTTTGTCAAAAATTACTGGCACCAGTATTATGATAAAGAAGATTGGCATCCTTTCTTTATGGATACCGAAGATTTAATTTCTCATAAACAAGAATGCTTTATTCAAGAAGTTAAATCATGTTATGTAAGAGATCTTCTTCAAAAAAGAAAAGTATATTATAAAAATAAAGAGTGTCTTGGGTGTCCTGATTTTATAATTTGTGATGGATATAAGCCATGATTTATATACTAATTCCAAGCACTCGAGGTATAGATTATCTTGGAAGGTTATTAAAATCTCTTGATAAAATAAAAATACCTAAAAATATTTTTATTATTAGAAATGTTGCAAAAGAACGCATTCCTAATAAATTCTACCAAATATTTAGGGACTCACTTGGACCGGGCGATTCTCTAAATATTAAATATATCTATAAGATGCCTAACTCAAATAAAAATAACTTAGGTTCGGTTTATAAAGAACTCTTTGATTCCGTGCCAAAAGATAAATATTTTTTATTTCTAGAAGATGATGATTATATTTATAATGATTTGACAATGAGTGATTTTGAACTCATTCGAAATAAAAAATTAGTCTTGTGGTTTTACAAATCAGAAATAAATAATCCTGATGTATTAAACTGGATGCGAGCTGTACGATATTTTGAAAAATATAAAGATATTAAATATTTATCGGAAGAGTTTAGTAAAAATAGTTTTCAAATCTCATGTTTTATGGCTAAAAAGATACAAGATTTCAATGACTTTGAATGGGATAATAATCTAGAAAACGATTATAAATTATTTCAAGAACATTTGAGTTCTTTTGAACTCAAAGACATTTTAATTTTAAGAAAGATTATGTTCGTGCAGGGAATAGGGGATAATATCAGCTTTCCAAAATATAATAAGGATTTAAGATGGCAGTAGTATTTGAAGGTGTTGACCATAAAGTCCAAAGGCTTTATATACACTGGGATATAACTACAGTTTGTAATTTTGATTGTAGTTATTGCTATGCTAAAAAAGAATACAGTCAAAATAAACTCTGGTTAAAAGAAGATACTGTTGAAAATATAAAAACAGTCATAAAAGCTATTTCTATAAGTACATTGCCTGTGTTTTTAGGATTGCTTGGAGGAGAGCCAACTCTCTCAAAACATTTCGAATTTATTTTAAATGAATTCAAAAGAACTCATTTCTTTGAAAAAGAAGATAATAAATTATATATTACTACGAATGGAAGTAAGGAACTATGTTGGTTTATAAACCAACATAGTTCCGATTTTTACAATAATAAAGTTATGTGGTTATTTTCTTGGCATTCGGAACACATGTCAAATGATTCAAATAAAGAATTTAAAGAAAAAATTGAAGTTCTTTTAAATAAAGGTTATAAGGTTAAAGTCAATCTTATGATACCTTTGACTAAAGAAAAGTGGGCTGACTTAAAGGAACTCTCTTTAGAATTAATTCAATTGCAAAAAGAGTTCGCTGATTTAATTCTACATCCTCATTTTATATACAAGAATGAACACCAAATATATAATTATCCTGAGGATACTAAATTATATTTTAAAGAAATTTTTGAAAATATCCCAAAAGAGTTTCAAATGACTCGAATGACTCGAATGACTCTTTTAAATGATATTGAAGTATTTGAGACAGGTCTTAATAATTTCAATGGTTGGTATTGCTATTTAAATAACTATGAGATTAATCTTGGCGCGATTGTATCTAAATTTTGTGTTCAAGAAATAGCCGATCTTAAAAATAACATAACGTTCTTTAAAAAAATAAAAAAAGTAATTCCAGTTATTTGCGAACATAATCAATGTTCATGTGATGGGCTCTTAAAAATACGAAAAGAAAAGGACACTTAAAAAATGCAAGAAGAATATCTTAATAAATCAGATTTATTAAAATTTATTAAAGCTTTTAAAAAAGAATTCCATTATGTTTTATGCACGCAATCTAATAAAAACAATTACGAAACCCCTTTAAAATTACCTTATAAAAAAAGATTAGAATTTTTTGAAGATAATAAAGAGTTCCTAAGAACTCTTTTAAAAAAAACAAGTCAATTTGTATATAATTATTTATTAGATAATTTTAGGAATCGAAATGTAAAAATACCTTACTTTTTAGATGAAATATTATTTTTTATGCAGTATGATAAATCTGATACTCACTTGAAACCGGTTATAAATATTTTTGAAATTTTAGATATAGATATACAGGAAGAGTCTAAAGTTGATTTAAATTCATTTCTTGAATTCTTGAAAATAAAACTTCAAGGTGATGATAATTATTTCGAGAAATTGGTTTTTATTAATTTATTCGAGGAATCAATTATATCCGATTTTTTAATCGATAAAATTTGCCAAGATAAAATATCCAAAGATAATAAAAGTATAAATGAATCAAATAAAATTCATCACACTATAAAACTTCCTTTTATTAAATTGAATCCAAATGATATTGATGATAATAAAATTGAATATTCTAAATTTCAATGTTTATTTAATTTAAAAATAAAATATTCTAAAGAATCAAGTAAAAAATGGATGGAATATCTAAAAAGCACAATAGATGACTGCAAAATAGATGAATTGATTAATATTATAAAAAGTTGCTCAAATGATTCTTAAGAATAAAAGATTTGATGATTCTCGGGTTTTTATTTCATTTGAATTATTGACTCAATGCAATTATAGATGTAGTTATTGTTATATGTTTAGAAATCCGGAGAATGCCAATTTATTGGCATCTAATGATTTCCACGATGAAAACCAACATTCAGTTAATTTAAAAATCCTCGAAAAATTAAAATTAATTGATAAAAAAATTCATTTATTTTTATTGGGCGGTGAGCCCACGATATATAAAAAACTTTTTGAAATTCTAGATAAAGCTTATGAAATTCCAGATATTATTGTAGAAATAGTATCTAATGGTAAAAGATTTGAAGATATAGAATTCACAAAAAAATTCATAAGATATCAAAATCTGCAAATAACAGTATCTATGCATTACGAATATCTGGAGACAACTGATTATTTAAAAATTTTTAATAATTTTAAAATTTTAAAACGAGATATTCCAAACCAAGATGATAGATTCATTTTGTATTCTTTACTACCAAAGAATCCAAAAGATTTTTATGAACTTGAAAAAAAACATAAAATTATAAATATTCTTGAAAAAATTAAATCAAAAAATAGGGTATTTTTATCACTTGTTGATGGATACAATATAGAATTATTAACTGATACTGTTCAAGAATATATTAACTATTTTAATAGTATAAATAAAAATCATTTAATAGAATTTGAATTCGTCAGAGGGATCACTAATAATAATGCTCATGAAATAAATAGATTTAAATTTCTTGAAATGAACTCACTCAATAAAGTACATTATATTTGGTGTTATTTTAATAATTATTTAATAGATAAAAATGGGGATATTGTTGGTGGAAATTGCGAAGCATTAGATTATCTAAATGTAAACATTTTAACTTCATCAGAAGAAGAAATTAAAAATATTTTAAATATTAATTTAATACAATGCCCTTATAAAAAATGCTCTATTAATTGCTCGCTGGTTACTAAACGAAAGATAAAAATAGATGAAGATTGCGATAACTTTTTACTTAACTGATAAAAATAGTCCGATAGAAACCTTAGATTATATATTGCAATTAATTAATTTTATAGATAATTGCAAAAAACTGAATATTTCTGTTCAAATGTTGCTTTTGAACTCTAAAGAAGAAATATTTAGAATACTTCTAAATAAAAATATTTTTTTAGTTAAAGAATTAAAAGAGGTTTTTGAGTATATAGAAACCTCTGGTAAAATTCATAAAGATTTAAAATACCAAAAAATTATTCGGAAAATGAAAGATCCTGGGGAAATAGGTTCCTTTATAGAATTCTTTAATCTTTATTTTTGGAGCGCTAAGAAATTTAAGGGGTTAGTAACTCATATAGATATTTCAATTAATAAAATACCAAGAACTATTAAAAATGGTATTGTAATTGATAAAGTTAGGTGCAAAAATAAACTAGCTAGAGTCCGAAAGAAACATTATAAAGGTTATAAATATAGTCAGGTTTATTTTACATGGGCTGTGTTTCTATCAGAATCAAATTGGAATTTATATGAAAAAATATTCAAAGAGTTCTTTGGCACTCGAGTGCCAAAGAACTCTAAGCTGAAAAAAAATGAGATAAAAACTATTAATAGGTTTAGATATGAAATATTTAAAAAGAATCCAAAAAATTTAATTTTTTTTCGAAAGATAAAAAAGGTTAAATATAATTATTGTGGCTCAAATAAAAATGCTAATGAAAAAACAGCGTCTCAATTAATTCACTGGGATTCTTTTTTTAAGGAAGGAAAAAATTATGAAGCACCGGACGTCAAAAAAATTATTAATAAAAATAGCAGGTGGTTTAACACATTATTCAGAGATAATTGAAATAATGCCTTTTTTAAGGCATCTCCAAAAAAAAGGAATTGAATTCGAATTCTATGACGCAATTCATTCAAAATGGAGTTCAGGTCGAGTAAATAATTATACTGAATGGAATCCAAAGATAGTAACATTTCTTAATAAAAATAAAATAGGCTTTAGTATAGTATTTGGAAATCCAATTATTGATCTTGATTATAAAAAGAGTTCAAAAGAACTCGAAGTACTAAATTTTTTAAATTCTTCTTTCGGACCAAATAATAAAAAGGTTAATAGTGTAATTCTTACTGCGGATAATTTACTAGAATTAATTAACACTAATTATAATAATCTTATTACAACTTATAGTATTACCGGTCATCCATCTGATGTGTTAAATATTAGTAAACGTATTGAGGAATATAAACTATTATCCAAAAAATATGATAGAATAGTTCCAAAATTTGAGTTGGTTTTTAATAAAACATTTCTAAAGGAAATTGATTCATCTAAATTAATACCTATTATAAATGATACATGTATTTATAATTGTCCTGTTTTTAAAGAACATTGTGATGCGATTGCCGAACTGAATAGAAAATATAATGATCCCATTAAAGAATTCGGTTATGAAGAAAGTAAGAAAATAAGCCATTGTTGGATACCGTCTTTTGACCCAGATATTGGATCAGAAAAGGACCAAATAAAATATGGTTGTCAAGGTCTTGGGATGGATATATTAAATGAAAAAGATTTATTAGAGTTATTTAATACTGGTTATAATAAAGTAAAAATTTCTGGTAGAGAATTTCCAGAAGGTTTTTGGAAAGAAGAAATATTAAGAATACTGAAAATAGTAACATCAACCTGGTTTAAATTCCAAAAAGAAAATTTATTATAAAAAGTAATCAAGATGCGTAAAAATATCGAATGGCTTTTGACCGAAAAATGTAATTTTAATTGCAGTTATTGTGGTTTATATAATAATAAAAAAAATCCATCAATGTGTTCAAAAGAACTGGAAGTTTTTTTAGATTTCGTAGAAGAAAAACAAGATGAAGGTTTCGGAGAACTTTTCATTTTCGGAGGCGAACCAACAGTTCATCCAGACTTTATTGAAATTATTAATAAAATAAATAAAAGAGATATAAAATATATAATTCAGACAAATCTTTCAGATAAAGCGGTTAGAGTTCTTTTGAACTCTAACCCTAAAAAAATAAATATTAGTGTTCATCCTGAACAACAGAGTTTAAATAAATATATAAAAAACATTAGAGTTATGTTGCAACATAACTGGAGTCAATTAAAATCCAATTCAATATATAAATCTGGTTGCAACCCAATTAATAACATTGAAATAATGTATGTTGGAAATATTTCTATAAAATTTTATAAGGTTCTCGAGGAACTCTTTCCTGAGCTAAATATAATTCTATGTCCAGTAAGTGATTTTTTAGTCGAAGGATTCGGCAAAAAATTAAAAGAGTATAATAATTTAAAAAAATTTAGAAATGATATTAATTTTGAGGATATAGAAGTCAAAGGACCAAATGGAATTATAAAAGATAGAAGTTTAATTTGGGAAGACTTCATTGACCAAAAACAATCACCAAAAGGCAAAGAATGTCTTTTAAAAGATTTTATAATGATAGATTCGCAATTTAATAAATTTAATTGTTGTTTTCATACAGTCGTTGATAAAACATGTTGTCCGTTTGATACCTGTTTTTTAAGTTAATCTAATTGAACTAAATATATTTAAAGGAAAATGGATGCGCGAGAAGTTCTGGAAATGGTTTTGCTTAAATGCAAATGAATATAATTTATATTTTATCTGCTGTGATCTTTGGAGATTCGATATTCCGATTAACATAAAGCACCGGGTTATCGATTTAATTACTGCTGAAGATTTAGTCTGGCCCGTCGCCGCAGGAATTGCTAGAAATAAAGCTAAAGTTTTCGTTTACGGTGTTTCATTTTTTAATATAGGGCGTCTCGAGAGCCTACGAAGTGAAATGGTTCATTCAGGATTGAGCTGTTATATACTAAATGCTGGAAAATATGGTTATGATAAATATGGTCCAAGTCATGCTTTTTATGAAGACGATGATATAAAAATTATGAAAAGTTTACATAAGAATATAGAAATTCTCGATGAACCATCAGATGAAGTTTTATATGGAAGTTTAAACGAGTTTAAATCGTTTAAAACAACCAAAGAGTTATGTTCCAACATAACTCTTTGCGATCAAAAAATATTATATTTGAGATTAGGAAAAGATTAATATCATATAGAAGGAGAAACAATGAGTTTTTTGAAAAAAATGGATCGTGTTTTACACAGAAAAGAATATCAGCAATATAAGAATCAATTGCAGATGCATCACAGTTCAGCCAAGCAATTGAAAGAGTTAATTGCTCAAAAAGAGGCAATGTATAATAAATATAAGTTTAGTGCTAATGCTGGTGATCTTAGAAATGAAATTGATGATTTGTATAAACAATACAGTCATCATGATGAAATGTTAAATCATTTAAAAGATAATGGTTTAAAAGCCCTGACCATTTCTCCGGAAGAACTTAGACAACGTAAACGTGAAGCTAATCTATATGTGAATGGTGTTGCTGGTGGGGCAATTGCAGGATCACTTGGGACTATTGGTCTTCAACATATGTTTGAAAATACAGGTCTCTTTGAACAAGCAAAAGCTAAATTCGGTACCAAAAAAGAATAAATAAAGTATAAATAATTATGGATTCCAAGGCAAATAAAATAATAGAACTTTCAGCTGAATATAATTTAAGCCATCTACCTAGTGCTCTTTCATATATCGAGGCAGTTGATTATGCTTTTAAAAATACAACTGGCCCTATATTATTAGGCAAACCACATGGAGCCGCAGCATTATACGTAACTTGGCTTGAAATGGGGTTTATAACCAAAGAAGATCTTAATAAAATAGAACCAGATGGGGTTTATACAGAAGAGTTTCAAAGAACTCTAAAGATACCAAGAGTTGTTTATGTTGCAAATACTTTAGGCAATGCTATTGGTGTTGCAATGGGAATGGCAATTTCAAACCCAAAAGAGACATATAATATTTTAGTATCTGATTCCTCCTTTTTAATGGGGACAACTCTTGAAACATTATTTCAACTAAAAAGATTCAACCTGAATCAAAAACGTTTAAGAGTTATAGTTGACTGGAACTCTTCAACGGCCACAAATCAAATGCCAATTAATTTAAAAACTTTTAAAAATATTATAAAGAATTTAGAATTAGATAATTTTATTTTCTTTGAGAATAAAAAAGGAGCAGGTGTGCCAGAAATAGAAAATAATCCAAATAAATTTCATTATTCATCTAGAGTGCTTTTGAACTCAAACTTGGATAAAAATACAAAGGAAAAAGAATATGAACCAGAAAGACAAACCTGTGTATCTATTTCACGAATTGAAT
>Ga0256828_1000511_pt1 | contig 25532 bp, 26 predicted proteins | sample CV88metaG_FD_185993 | JGI IMG/M metagenome (GOLD analysis project Ga0256828, IMG submission 185993) | Hydrothermal vent microbial communities from East Pacific Rise, Pacific Ocean - CV88 | ecosystem: Environmental > Aquatic > Marine > Hydrothermal vents | place: Pacific Ocean: East Pacific Rise...
GCAGTAGCATTTTTGTTAAGTGATTACTCAAGCTACATCACAGGCGAAACCCTAAAAGTAAACGGCGGAATGTATATGTAGTTTTTTTGGCTTTTGCCAAAAAAACTTAAAGTATAGAGTCAATAGTGAAGAACTTTTTTATATATATACTCTCAAAGGAATGAAAGGGTTTCAACCTTTCTTAAAATATTAAACTAGCTCTCATTGGAGATGATTTGAATTAAGATAAAAATCTACTTGGTTTATCAAATAGAATAAAATAGATTCATAGAAAGTAAAACTTATGTTTTATCGCTCTTTTTGAGAGATTTATTTTTTATATACAAACTATTAAAATGGTAGAGGTTAAATTATATGAAATTAAATATTTATCAAATTGATGCTTTTGCTAAAGAGAGTTTCAAGGGTAATCCTGCTGCTGTTTGCCCACTTGATAGTTGGATAGATGATAATATTATGCAAAGTATTGCTCAAGAGAATAATCTTTCAGAAACGGCTTTTTTTGTAAAAAATGGAGATATTTTTCATATAAGATGGTTTACTCCTACTAAAGAGGTTGATATGTGTGGTCATGCTACCTTGGCAAGTGCATATGTAATATTTGAGATTTTAAAATATAAAAATAGTGAGATTATATTTAACTCTAAAAGTGGTATATTAAAGGTTAAGAAAAGTCAAGATATATATAAAATGGATTTTCCAGCTCAAAAGATAGATAAGTGTAAACTTCCAAATGTAGTTTTAGAAGCATTTGATAAAGAGCCAAAAGAGTCTTATAAATCAATGGATTATATATTGGTATTTGAAAATGAAGATGATATTTTAAATATTAAACCAAATTTTGAGCTTTTAAAAGGTATAGATTGCAGAGGTGTAATAGTAACAGCAAAATCAAAAGAGTATGATTTTGTATGCAGGTTTTTTGCACCTAAATATGGTGTTGATGAAGATCCAGTAACAGGCTCTGCATTTACTCAATTAATTCCATATTGGGCAAAATTACTTAAAAAAGATAATTTTAGAGCAAGGCAAGTATCTAAAAGAGGTGGAGAGCTTCTTTGTAATCTCTTGGGAGATAGAGTAGAGATTGCAGGATATGCAAAAAAGTATTTAGAAGGAGAAATTGAGTTTTAAAATATTAGGGTTTAGTTCTTCAATTTATCTTTTTGTAGTGTAAAGTTTTTTAGTAATTGTAGCTAAATATATTTTTATAAATATTATATATAAAACAGCATTTATTAGATGTGTCAAAATATGGGCAATTTGATTTTAAAATTATTTTAAAACCCACTTAAAAGGCACTTTTCCCATATTTCAAAATGACATAAATTACAAATTATATACCAATTGCTACTATAATCTTGTTAAAATAAAAAAAGGATATAGATATGTTTAAAGAGTTTAAAGAGTTTTTAATTAAGGGTAATATGGTTGATATGGCAGTTGGATTTATTTTTGGTGCTGCTTTTGCAACAGTGATTAAATCTTTAGTAAATAATGTAATTATGCCACCAGTTGGTAAACTTTTGGGAAATGTTGATTTTTCACAACTTTTTTATGCTTTAGATGGTAAAGAGTATGCAAGTTTAAAGGCATTAGAGAAAGCAGGAGCTCCTGCGATTAAGTATGGGGTATTTATTAATGATTTAATCTCATTTTTAATTTTGGGTTTTGTAGTATTTATGTTTATAAAATCTTATAACAAAATGAAAAAAGCAGAACCTAAAGAGGCACCAACAACTAAAAATTGTCCTAAGTGTGCTATGGAGATTCCAGTAGATGCTAAAGTTTGTGGTTATTGTGGTAATGATTTTTAAGTTGTCTTTAGTGGGTTAAGTCCCACCTTGTGATAGCTATTATTAGCTTACCACTCAAAATAAGTCTTAACAGTTCCTAGTTTAGGATACTCTAACTCTATATCACCATCTTTTGTTTCAACAGTAATTTTCTTCTCATCAGCAAATTTTAAAATCCCTTTTAATTTGCCTTCACCAAGAATTTTTACTTTTACTTTTTCTCCAATAGAGTTTATAAAGTGGCTAGGTTTTGTTAATTTGCGCTCAATTCCTGGCGAACTTACCTCGAATCTATACTCTCCACTAACTGGTGGTGTTATATCTAAAAGAGGAGAGGCATCGCGTGAAATATCGGCACAAAGGTCTAAATTTACACCATTTTCATTTACAATATATACTCTAAAGATAGTTTCGCCATTATCTTGGACAATTTCACTATCATAAAGCTTTGCACCGTGAGAATTTATTATTTTTTCTATCTCATCAATTATTTCCACTACTCTTTCCTTCTATTTGCTTAAATAACTCATCAATTCTACTAACTTGGTCTAAAAAGTTGTCAAATTCAAATTTGAAGTTTGGGCTTCTATACCACCCCTCACTTTGGCTTACATAGTTTTTTAAAAATCCTTCAACTTTACGAAGTTTTTTTAAAATTTCATTTTGCTCACTATTGTTTAAGCCAGTTTTATCTAAATAGACTTTAGAGTCATATCTTCCACGAGAGCATACAACTTCAGTAACAGTTAAATTTTGTAACTGTTCGTCATCAAGCATAGCAAAGGCTTCTGGTAAAACCTCTTTTAGTGCCGATTCTGTTCTTTTTCTTTTTATCTCTGCTGGATTCATAGTTTAGCTTGTTCCTCAACACTTTTAAATGTTTCAATAACATCACCCTCTTTAATGTCATTGAAGTTTTCTAGCATAATACCACAATCATAACCTTTTCCAACCTCTTTTACATCATCATTAAAGCGTTTTAATGAGCTAATAGTTGTTGTATAAACTACTACACCATCTCTAATTAATCTTGCACCTGCATTTCTCTCTATTTTACCATCAGTTACCATACAACCTGCGATTGTTCCAACTTTAGCAACACTAAATGTTTGTCTAACTTCTGCTTGACCTGTAACTTCTTCACTAATTACTGGACTCATCAATCCACTAAGAAGAGCTTTAACATCATCTAATAATTCATAAATAATGCTATATGATTTTATCTCTACACCAAGCTCTTTTGCTTTATTTTTTACTGCACCAGTTGGACGAACATTAAATCCTATAATCATAGAGTGTTCACTTGCATCTGCTAAAATAACATCACTTTCTGTAATTCCACCAACTCCACTATGAATAACTTGAACTTCTACCTCTTCATTTTTAAGTTCAGCTAATGCTTTTTTAATTGCTTCTAGTGAACCTTGAACATCTGCTTTAACAAGAAGTGGCAATTTTTTAATTTTACCCTCTGCAATTAAAGCTCCTAGTTCATCAATTGAAACTTTAGTTGAGCGAGATAGCTCTTTTGCTCTTGCTAACTCTTTTCTTTTATTTGCAACATCTGTTGCCTCTTTTGCACTATCTACAGCAACCAAAATATCCCCAGCATTTGGAACATCATCTAATCCAATTAATGCTGCAGGAGTGCTAGGGCCAATAGTTTTTGCACGTGAGCCATCATCTAAAATTAGTGTTCTAACACGACCATAAGTTGTTCCTACAATAATATTATCTCCAACTTTAAGGCTACCATTTTTTACAATAATGTTTGCAACATTACCCAAGCCTTTTTCTACAGAACTCTCAATAACAATAGCTTTTGCTTTTCTATCTGGGTCAGCAGTAAGTTCCATAATTTCTGCTTGTAAAAGTATAGTTTCAAGTAGATCATCAATTCCTTCTCCAGAGTGTGCAGAAACAGGAATAAATTCATACTCTCCACCCCAATCAACAGGCACAATACCAATTTCTGCCATTTGTGATTTTACATTATCTGGGTTTGCAGTTGGCTTATCAATTTTGTTAATTGCAATTACAATTGGAACACCAGCAGCTTGTGCATGAGAGATAGACTCTTTAGTTTGAGGCATTACTCCATCATCTGCTGCTACAACAATAATTGCAATATCTGTTGCCTGAGCTCCTCTTGCTCTCATTTCGGTAAATGCAGAGTGTCCAGGAGTATCGATAAATGTAATTTTTTTGCCATTTTTCTCTACTTGGTATGCTCCAACATGTTGAGTAATTCCACCAGCTTCACCAGCAGTTACTTTAGTTGAGCGAATTTTATCAAGCAAAGATGTTTTACCATGGTCAACATGCCCCATAATTGTAACAACAGGTGGGCGCTCTTGAGGGTTTTTATCCTCTTGTTCATCATATTTTGCTACATAATCTAGCTCATCAAGAGGGTTAATTGTTTCTACTTTTACATCAAACTCTTCTGCTAAAATTTCTATAGAGTCTTTATCTAAGAAGTCATTTTTTGTAACCATTGTTCCTAAAGTAAATAGAACTTTTACAACTTCTCCAATACTTTTGCCAACTTTCTCTGCAAACTCATAAACCCTAACATCTTCAGGTATTTTTATAGCATCAACTTTTTTAACCTCTTGCTCTTTATTTTTATAATCTCTTTTTTTCTTTTTTCTTTTACTAGGAGCTCTGTGTTGAATACGATTTGCTGTATTTTTTTGAGAACCACCCATTACTGCTCTTTTTCTTGCATCTTCTTTTCTTCTAAGCTCTTGTCTTTGGGCTTCTTCGTAAATAATTTTATCTGAGAAATCTAGTAATACTACCTCTTCTTCTTCGTATAACTCATTGCTTCCACCTAGATATCTATCATCAATTTCAATTTTTTTACCACTCTCTTTTGAACTTGCAGGAGTTTTTTTCTTCTTCTTTTTTGGAGTAGAAGCTTCCATTTTAGGAGTAGTTTTACTCTCTACTTTTGGCTCTGGTTTTGGATTTTTCTTTTTAACAATAGTAATGCCTCTTCTCTTAATAGGCTCTTTTTTTATTGGCTCTTCTTTAACTTCTTCTTTTTTCTCTTTTGGTTGCTCTTTTGGAGTAGCAGTAATACCTTTTCTCTTTTTTGGAGGAGTTTTAGGCTCTTCTCTCTTTTGAGTTGGCTCTTGCTCTTTTGATTGAGTTTTTATTTTTTTATCTTTTGATGAAGATTTATCCTCTTTTGTAGCACTTTTGCTAGGCTCTTTTTTAGAAGCACTACTTTTATCTTTACTCTTTTTACTATCTTTGCCATAACCTGCTGGTATTTTACCAGACATTAGGTATTCATTTAGTGCAACAGCCTCTTCTACTGTAAGCATACTATTTTTTGCTCTAACTTTAAATCCTAGCTCTTTAGCTTTTTCAATAGCCTCTTTATCAGATGCTCCTGATTCTAGTGCTATATCTTCTAATTTAATTTTTGCCATCTATTTATAACTCCTTAATAACTCTTCTACACTTTTTATATCTATTTTCATTCTACCAGCGACTATTTTTGTAATGTGCTGACTCTCTAAACACTTAGTGCAAATGTAAAAACTTCTACCTTTTCCACTATACCTAATAAGATTACCTTGATCTTTTTGTAGTCTAATAAGCTCTTGTTGCTTCTCCCTTTTACGACATGCAATACACATTCTAATAGGTTTGTTTTTCACCCAAAATCTCCTTTTACAAAAGCCAAGCTTTGTAAAATCTCTCACTTAAGCTCTGCTTTGGGCAAGAGTGAAACACTCACGACTTTCATCACTTGTAATAAAAGTCGTGAGTGTTTCTTTGCCGTATTATATCACAAATTTTTAACTCTTAGTAATATTATTTAACTCTTGCTTGTAACTCCAAAGTTATCTAAATCACAAATCATAACTCTATACTCTGTAAATGTTTCTGTTAGCACATTTGCAATTTTTTTGGCATCATCTTCATAACATAGAGTAAAAAATGTAGAACCACTACCAGATAGAGTGCTCATTAAAGCACCATTTTCCATAGCGAGTGTTTGAACACGAAAAAGTTCAGGCATCATAGACATTCTTCTCTCTTGATGAAGTTTATCTCTTGCTGCTATTTTTAGTTGTTCCCAAGAGTCTGTCATAAAAAGCCCTGTCATATATGCAGCGTGAGATAGTGAAAATACAACTTCGCTTTTGTGGTAACTATTTGGTAAAACATTTCTTGAACGGTTTGTTGATATTGTTTTATTTGGAATTACTAAAACTGCTTTTAGATAGTTTGGTAATCTATGTTTTTTACTATATACTCTATCTTCATGCAAACAAGCAACATTAAATCCACCCATAACTGCTGGTGTTATATTATCTGGATGTGGCTCATACTTTAGTGCTAAATTTAGAATTTTTCTTTTATTATATTTAACTCCTGCTGCTACATGAGCGGCAGTTAATGCAGAAACAATAACTGCTGATGAGCTTCCAAGCCCCCTTGATATTGGGATTTTATTCATAAATTCAAATCTAAAAGTATTATATTTTCCATTTGTTAATTTTTTATAATGCTCATTAAATATGCTTAAAAACATACTGTTTCGTTTTATTTTTGGGTTGTTTGAGCCTTCCCCTTTTGTTGATACACTAAGAAACCTAGACTCTTTAATTCTAATCTCATTTCTTAAATTTATAGATAATCCTAATGTATCAAAACCAGGACCCAAATTGGCACTAGTTGCTGGAACTGATATTAACATAACTTCCTTTACTCTCTTAACTTCTATAATATTAAATTCTAATTTATTGCAGATATTTGATAATCTGGCTCTAATTTCTCCAAAAGTGATAAATTATCTAAACTTTTAGGCATAAAAAAACTACTCTTGATTGTAGTATCAAATCTTTTTGTAATTATAGTATCTTTTTCTTTGATAAAATAGAGTTTTCCCAAAGCTTTGATAGGTTTAGAGTTGTTTAGCTCAAAAGCACTAATTGCACTAAAGTCAATATCTTTTAAAATATTAATAGTTTTTAGTGTTATATAAGTAATTTTAGTTGCCATATGAGAGCCAGGACCACTAGTGTAGATAAACTTTTCTATTTTATAATTATTTATAACATCTTTTAAAATATTTAAAAGTATATCAGATGTTAAACCATCATACTCTTTTGTTTGTATAAGTTTTTTATTTTCATAAAAGCCAAGTTGCATAGGCTTAGAGAGTGTATTTATAATTACAACTATAATAATTCTCCTAAGCAAAAACTTTTACAAGCTCTTTTGACTCTTTATATTCAGGCACTCTAACAATTTCATATGCATTTGAATTTTCTAAAAGTTTAAGTGTTAATAGATGATTTAATTCATGGCTACTTGCTACTGCACTATACTCGCCAACTACTTGATATCCTAAAACCATTAAATCGCCAGTTGCATCTAATATTTTATGGCGAACAAACTCATCTTTAAATCTTAATCCTTCAGGATTTAACACTCCACTATCATCAAGTCCAATAGCATTTTCTAAACTAGCTCCAAGGGCTAAATTTATACTTTGAAGATATTGAATATCTCTTGAGAAACCAAAAGTTCTAGCTCTTGCAATTTGTTCAATATAATTTTTTTTGCTAAATTTATATCTAAAGCTTTGTTCACCAATAGCTGGATGGTCAAATTTGATAGTAAAGTTAAATATAGGACTTTTAGCAGGTTTTAGCATTGCCATCTTACCATCTTGCTCAACTTTTACCTCTTTTTTAATAACAAGAATAGATTTAGTTCTATTTTGTTTAGCTATACCAGCTTCATCAAGTAGCATACAAAAAGATATTGAACTACCATCCATTACAGGCATTTCATTGCCATATACTGTAACTTTTAGATTATCAATTGCATATGCATATATTGCTGATAAAAAATGTTCTATTGTTGATATTGCATTAGGGCGTTTACCAATAACAGTTGCCAATTTTGTTTCTGTAATATTTTGAGGCTTTAATTTTATTGTAGTGTTACTGTTAGCATGAACAAAGACTATACCACTATCTACTGGCATAGGCTCTAAAATTAATCGGATTGGCTCTCCACTATGCAATCCAATCCCTACAGCTTCTACACTCTTTTTTATTGTTTGTTGAAACATACTTTCTCCATACTTGGAACTATAATCTAATTATACCCTAAATTTTTGTCAGCTTTTTTAAATACTCTATTTATATTATCATTTATCCATTTTTTGCTCATCCACTCTAGCGGATAAACTTCAACTCCTTGCACAACTACTCCAAAATGAACATGATCTCCAAGAGCTAAACCTGTCATTCCAGTTTTTGCAAATGTTTGATTAGGTTTAATTTTTTCACCCTTATTTACTAAAATTTCTGAGCAGTGTCCATAAAGAGTGTATAGCCCAAAACCGTGGTTAATTAGTGGCATATTTCCATATATTCCATTATTTGAAGCAAAAACAACAACACCAGGGTTAGTAGATTTTAAATCTGCATTTTTATAACTAGCAAAATCATACCCTAAGTGGTAAGATGTTGAGATGATATTATTTTTATTTCCATAGTAATAAAATCTTTTTGTTCCAAAGTCTGAAACCTTTGTAGCATTCTTCAAAGGATAAAAAGGTGCTATCTTCCAACTGCCATTTATAGGTGTTACTTTTTGTGATAATTTATGAATTAAATCTTCATTCTTCTTTCTCATTTTCTCATTTACTGCTATAAATCTTTTAAATTTATCTTTTATATCTGAGTAATCTGGATCACTCATGGCAAGTTCTTTAATTTTTCCATTAATAAATCTATCAGATGCTCTTATTTGAGATACTTTATATTTTTTCATCTTTTTATAAATTGATATATCTATAGTAACTCTATTTCCAGCAGTATCTATTGCTACAATTTTTGGGCTAAAATTATCTTGGTTGAAAGGCCATACAAATAGAGTTGCATATACGCCATCTTTTTTATATCTTGTAGCTTTAAATCTTAAATTTTTATTAACCTCTACATAGGTATCTTTTAGATTTTTATCTTTTGCTTTATATATTACTAAAGCAGTTCCACCTTTTAGAATTGAACTGCTATTTGCAACCAAACTTACACTAGGTGGAGTAGTGTCTATAATTAACTTTGTATTTTTTTTGCTGATATTACCTCTAAGAAAGTTCCAGTAACTTGCATCTTTTGCAGTTATCTCTACATTCCATGTATCATTTTTACTTTTGATAATATCACTTGGTAATTTAATTTCTATATTTTTTGAATTTGTTGGTATTAAAAAAGTTTGATTATATATAGGTATCTCTTTTCCCTCTTTGTTTAAAACAACTTTAACACTCTTTACACGAACATTATCTTTTACATTAAATTTTATTGGTGTATTTGCATTTGCGATTAATGGATTTTTTACTGTAATTGTTGGAGGAACTCTCTCAAACATTGGTGATGTATATATATAGAAAGCTCCTGCTCCAATGAGTAGTAAAAATATTATAAATTTAATAAATCCACCACCTCTGTTTCTTCTATTTCTTCTCATATATAATCCTTTATTTCTTTTAATAGTTTATTTTTTATATCTGAAATTTTACCCTCTTTAACTTCAAATCCGGCTGCATTTTTGTGTCCTCCACCACCGAAAGTAGTTGCTATTTGTGATACATCTGCATTTTTTGAGCGTAAAGATACTTTAATATTTTTTTCTAACTTGCTAATTAAAATTGCAATATCAACTGTTGCTAAAGCTATTGCGCTATCTATAATGGCATCTATATCGCTATATTTTGCGCCAGTTGCTTTTATATCATCTTGGCTTAAACTCATTATTGTAACTTTGCCATCAAAATATAGCTGCATATTATCAATTGCTCTTGCTAATGCTCTTGTGTGAGATAGAGAGTTATATCTATTTACTCTATTTGCTACCTTTTGTAAATCTACCCCTAAATCCAAAAGTTCACTTGCAATTTTTAAAGTATCTTTTGTAGTAAGTGAGGTTGTAAAGTTTTGGCTATCACTTAAAAGCCCGGTATAAATAGCTTCTGCAAACTCTTTTGTAATTTTAAATTTATCTTTTAAAAGCTTATATAAAACTACTGTTGTAGATACTTCAATCTCTACAATATTTAAAGTTCCAAAATAGGTATTACTTTTGTGATGGTCTATGTTTACTATCTCTTTATTGCTTAAATCAAAGCCTGTTCTACTTAAATCAGCACAATCTAGTGTTACTATTAAAGAGTCTTTATAATTTATTTCTTGTTTAAATCTATTAAATCCACTTAAAAAATTATATTTTATAGGCAAATAGCTATCTTTACAAATAAGTTCACTAGTAATGCCCTCTTCTTTTAAAGTATTATAAAGTGCTAAAGCACTAGATATAGTATCTCCATCAGGACGAATATGTGAAATAATAGTAACTCTTTTGTGTTTGTTTAGAAGTTCTCTAAATATTGATGCTAAAGAGTTGTAGTTTATTTTATCTTTGTTTTGCACAAAAAGCCTTTGTAAAATTAAAAACTACTCTATTTTCATAGATAAATCAATCCAATTTGCTTGATGAATTGTGCTACCAGAGCTAATAGCATCTACGCCTGTTTTTGCTATCTCTTCTATTGTATCAAGTGTTACATTTCCACTTGCTTCTAGTAAAATATGAGGGTAGTTTTTATCTCTATATTCTACTACCTCTTTTATCTCTTTAGTTTTCATATTATCACACATTACAATATCTGCTCCAGCTTCAAAGGCTCTTTTAACATCTTCTAGGCTTTCGCACTCAATTTCAACTTTTGAGGTAAATGGTATTTTTACTCTAACTTGGCTCATAAACTCTTTTAAGTTATCTATTGTTTTTAGGTGGGTATCTTTTAACATTAGGCAGTCATCTAAGCCCATTCTATGATTTATTCCACCGCCACATCTTACTGCATACTTTTCAAACTCTCTTAGAAGTGGGCGTGTTTTTCGCGTATCTAAAAGTTTTACTCCATAAGGGGCAATTTTTTGCACAAATTTATTTGTAAGTGTGGCAATAGAACTTGCATGAAGCACAATATTAAGTAGCGTTCGCTCTAATGATAAAACATCTTTGGTATTTCCACTAAATTCAACAAGCTTTTGCCCAGCTTCAAAACTATCACCATCATTGAGATTAAATTTAAACTTAATCTCAAAAACTCTTTGTGCTGCTTCAAGATACTCTTGCCCTGCAAAGATACCATCACTTTTTGCTATTATGTAGCCATTTACCTCTTTTGGCTTAGTAACTCTAACAAATAAATCGCCTCTACCTAAATCCTCTTTTAGGGCATTTTTTAAAAACTCTTCTTGGCTTAAATACACTACTTTATCTCCAACATTCTATCAAGTGCTAATTTAGCATATTTTGCAACATTTGGCTCTACAAAAATTTCATTAATTGGTTGCTCATCTTCAATTGATTTTAAAACTTTGTATAGATCTTCTAATGTTGTTTCATTCATTGTTGGGCATTCTGGCTTTGTAGCTGAAAGCACATAAGTATTTTTCTCTCTCATTCTATTTACCAAATTATACTCTGTTCCAACAACTACTTTTTGCTCTAATGGAAGCTCATTTACATACTTTATAAGTTGTGATGTTGAGCCTACAAAATCAGCTACATCAACTACACTTGGGTCGCACTCTGGATGAACGGCAACTTTAATATCTGGATATTTTTGGCGATAAAAATTAACATCATCAACAGTAAAAAGTTGATGCACAGAACAAAAGCCATTAAAGCAGATAATATCAGCCTCTTTTGGGTCGCACTCCCCCTCGCCAATTACACAACTTTTAAGCCCCATTGAGTTTGCAAAATTTTGCCCCAAGCATCTATCTGGCACAAACAGAATCTTTTTGCCACTCTCAAGCCCTTTTTCTATGATTTTATAGGCATTTGAGCTTGTGCAAACAAGCCCTCCCATTTCACCAACTTTTGCTTTTACTGTGGCATCAGAATTTATGTATGTAATTGGTAAAATATCCTCTTTTTTAATGCCTCTATCAACCATATATTGCACACTATCATCAAAGTAACTAGCATCTATCATTCTAGCCATTGCACAACAAGCAACTTTAGGCATTAAAACTCTTTTTTGTGGGGCAATAACTTTTACACTTTGCCCCATAAATCCAACACCGCAAAATATAACCCAAGGGTTGTTATCTTTTTGGCATTTTCTTGCAAGTTCTAAACTATCGCCTGTAATATCTGCTAATTCAAATACTTCATCTCTTTGATAAAAATGTCCAACAACAGTTACTGGAAGTTTCTTTTTGAGTCTTAAAATCTCAGCTTTATAATCCATAAATACTCCAAAATCTTTTCTTAGCTTATTATACCAAAGCAAAATCAAAATTTAGATATTTATTACAAAAGCAAAAAGAGGCATTTATAAAATATTTATTAACTTATGCAATTTTGGGTTAAAATATAGTAAAATACAAATAAAAAAAGAGAGGCATAAATGTTATCATCTATTTTAGGAGGCTTTGTTGATTTGTTTACTGGCTTTAATGGGGCTTTTTATTTAATTGCATATTTAGTTGCTGGTATTCCATTTGGTTATATTTTGGCAAAGAGTATTGGTGGAGTAAATATCAAAGAGCATGGTAGTGGAAATATTGGCGCAACAAATGTTTTACGCGTTTTAAAAGAGAAAGATGCAAAGTTGGCAAAAAAACTTGGTGCTTTAACACTATTTTTAGATGCAATTAAGGGTGCAGTAATTATTTTAATTGCAAAATATATGGGTGCAAGTGATTATACTTTGTGGTCAATTGCATTTTTTGCAGTTTTAGGGCATTGCTATAGTCCTTTTTTAGGTTTTGAGGGTGGAAAAGGTGTTGCTACAGGCTTTGGAGTTTTATTAACACTAATTCCAATTCCTTCTCTTATAGGTTTAGTTACTTGGTTTGTTTTTGCAAAAGTTGTTAAGATTTCATCTTTGTCATCATTGGTTGCTTTAATTGCAATTATAGTCAGTAGCTACATAATTTATCCAAGTGGTTTGCCAAATATCTATACTCATGCACCACTACTATTAATTGCATTTATTATTTTTTATAAACATATTCCAAATATAAAAAGACTTATAACAAAACAAGAGGGAAAAGTAGTTTGATTATAAAAATAGAAGAGCTAACTTTTAAAACAATTATTGGGGTGCTTGATTTTGAGAGAGTTACACCTCAAAGGGTAGTGGTTAATTTAAAAGCTAAATATAGTTATAAAGATAGAAATTATATAAATTATGTAGAGTTAAAAGAGTTAATTGTAGCAATTATGCAAGAGCAAAAGTTTGAGCTTTTAGAAGATGCTTTAGAGTTTTTAATTGCTAAAATTACTAAGAAATTTCCTGCAATTAAAAAGTTAAAACTAGAGATTATTAAGCCAGATATTTTAAATGATTGTCAAGTATCACTAAGTAAGAGTTTTGTTAATAAAAAAGTTTAGAGCAGATGGCTTTTAGAAAATATAAAAGCATTTAAGCTTATAGGTAAAATATATACTAAAATTTTTAATTTTTGCTTTTTACCCTACCAACTATCATATATCTCTACAATTTGGTATCCACTATCTCTTTTAACATAGTGATTTGCTCTATTTTTTCTATATTTTTTTCTTACATATCTTTTTTTACTAACTTTGTGATAAGTTCTTTTTTTTGCATATTTTTTCTTTGATTTTATATTTTTATGAGCATATCTTCTTTTTTTCTTTTCTCTTTTTTTTACATATCTAAAGTTTGAAGCATCTCCATAGACTTTTACTTTTATACCTGTTTTGCTCCATCTCCAAAGCTTAAGGGCAGTTGATTTAGATACTCTAATACAACCATGAGAAGCTGGGTATCCTGGTAGATAACCTTGATGAATTGCTATGCCTTTGTTTGTTAATCTGTGCATATATGGCATTTTTGCACCACCATTTGGCTCAGGATATCTATTTGATATATGAAAACGCTCTTTTTCTAATATTCTAAAATTTCCTCTTGGAGTTGAGTGTCCACTTTTGCCTGAAGATATTGAACCAGAAAATACAACTCTTCCATTCTCTTTAGCATATAATTTTTGTTTAGATAGATCTATTTCAATGCTTTTAGAAGCATATAATAAATTAGTAATTAGTAGAGTTATTGCAATTAAATATATTTTTTTCATCTATTTTTCCCTAAAGTCTATTCTCTTCTGTAATTTTAAAATTATTATACAGTATTATAAGAAAAAGATATAAAAAAATTGCACATCTTAAGAAAAATAGAGAGTTTTTTTAATTTTTTTTTAAGAATAGCTAATAAAGGTTTTAATTTATGGTATAATTTTTAAGAAATATTTAATTTTAAGCGAGATGAAGTTATGAGAATTTTAATTATCGAAGATGAAGTTACATTAAATCAGACACTTAGTGATGGTTTAAAAGAGTTTGGATATCAAAGTGATATTGCAGAGAGTTTAAGTGATGCAAGATATATGATAGATATTAGAAATTATGACCTTATCTTACTTGATTGGATGTTACCAGATGGAAATGGTATTGATTTAATTCCAGAGATTAAATCTAAAAGCTCTAAAACTGCTGTTATTGTATTATCTGCTAGAGATGACAAAGAGAGTGAAATTGCTGCTTTAAAAATTGGAGCAGATGATTATATTAAAAAGCCTTTTGATTTTGAGATATTGCTTATGAGAATTGAGGCAAAACTTAGATTTGGTGGAAGTAATATTATTGAAATGGGTGATTTAATTATTAATCCTGAAGAGGAGAAAATTATCTATAAAGGTGAGAGTGTAGAGCTTAAGGGTAAGCCTTTTGAAGTTTTAACACATCTTGCTATGAGAAATGATCAAATTGTATCAAAAGAGCAACTTCTTGATGCAATTTGGGAAGAGCCAGAACTTGTAACACCTAATGTTATTGAGGTTGCAATTAATCAAATTCGTCAAAAATTAGATAAGCCTCTTGGTATTATGACAGTTGAAACAGTAAGAAGAAGAGGTTATAGATTTTGCTTTTCAGCAGAAGCTTAAGAGTTAATTTTTTATTAAAGCTAATTGTTGCTATGGCAACATTGGTTTTAATTACTTCATTTTCATTATATTTATATATTCGATACAATTCAAATGCACAACTTCAAGCACAAATGAACAAACAAGCAACATATCTTTTAAGTAAATATAGCAATTTAAAAGATACATTGCCAAGTAAAAAAGATATTTTAAAAAATACTTTAGGAATGGATGCAGAGATAAAATATGCTCCATTTATGCACTATAGACCCAGTTTTTTTAGAACAATAAAAAAGGAAAAAAAATTCTATTTGCAAGGATTTTTTCCATACAACTTTAGAAGTCAGAGCTATTTAGTTTTAACAAAAGATGTAACTCAAAATATCTATTTTGAAAATAAGTTGTATAGAGCTATTATGATACTTAACGCAATATCTTTGATTGTAATTATCTTTTATGCTTTCTTTTTATCAAAAATGTTAATTCGTCCAATAAGATATTTTAGTTCAAAAATTGCAAAAATGAGTGAAGATAAGTTGGCTAAATTAGATTTAAAACAGGTGCCTCAAGAGTTTAAACCACTTGGTAATTCTATAAACCAGCTAATTAATAAAATTGAGAATTTTATATTTTATAAAAAAGAGCTTTTTATTGGTGCTGCGCATGAGCTTAAAACTCCACTAGCAGTAATGAAAACAAAGAGCCAAGTTACTTTAATAAAAAGAGATAAGAGTATAGAGAGTTTAACTAAGGCAATAGAGCAAAATGTAAAGTCTATTAATAATTTGAATGCAATTGTTGAGTCTATATTAACTTTTGGTAGGGCTGAGGGTGCTCAATTTGAAGAGGCAAAAGAGATAGATGTTGTAGATTATATAAATGAGATAATTAATGAGTTTGAGATTGTTGCAATTAAAGAGGAGAAGTTTATAATTAAGAGATTTTATATGAAAAAGTTTAACTTAAAAATACAACCAATGTTGCTTAGGCATATAATTCAAAATTTACTTCAAAATGCATTAAAATTTTCTCCTAAGAAGGGTAGGGTGGTTGTATCAATGTTTTTGTGTGATAATAACCTTGTTATTAGGGTAAAAGATAGTGGTATTGGTTTGCCAGATGGTTTTGATTTTTTTGCACCATTTAAAAGAGGCAAAGAGTCTAAAGGCACAGGACTTGGGTTATTTTTGGCAAAGAGTGCTGCTGATTCAATAAATGCACCATTAAATCTTAAGAATCGAGCAAAAGCAGATGGTGCAGTAGCAACTGTGTTAATTCCAATCGTTTAGCTTTTATACACTATTAAAAAATATAGCTAAAAAATGTTATTATCTTTTTTTTATAAAGTTCATTTAAGATTAAATAAGTTATAAGTAGCTACCAAAGTATAAAAATTATAAAAAGGATACAAATGGCACTATTGATAACAGATGAGTGTATAGCATGTGATGCTTGTAGAGAAGAGTGTCCTACAGGCTCAATTGAAGAGAATGACCCAATATATATAATAGACTCAGATAGATGCACAGAGTGTGTTGGCTTTTTTGATGAGCCTCAATGTATTTCGGTATGTCCGGTTGATTGTATTATAACTGATCCAGATAATATTGAGAGTGTAGAAGAGTTAAAGTATAAGTTAAAGCAATTTGAAGAAGAGGCATAAGTTTAATGCCAAAGAGGGTTGCTGTTGTTGATATTGGTTCAAACTCTGCAAGGGTAGTTATTTTTCAAAGAACTAGTAGATTTGGATTTCATTTAATAGCTCAACAAAAAGCAAATGTAAGAATCTCTGAAGGTAGTTTTGAGTGTGCTGGTAAATTGCAAGATTTTGCAATAAAAAGAGCAATTAATGCACTTAAATTATTTAGAGAGATTATAAAAGAGTATAAAGCTAGAAAAATTTTAATTGTAGCAACAGCAGCGGTTAGAAATGCTCCAAATAGATATGAGTTTATTGCAAAAGTAAAGCAAGAAACAGGTTTTAAAATTAAAGTTATTGATGGCAACAAAGAGGCATATTATGGAGGAGTTGCCGTTAAAAATCTTCTTCCTCTACAAAATAGAGATTCTATAAGTGTTGATATTGGTGGTGGTTCTACAGATATATCACTTATTAAAAATTCTAAAGTTATTGATACAATTTCTCTAAATCTAGGAACAATTACGCTAAAAGAGTTGTTTTTTGACAAAAATAGTAGCATAGATGAAGCTATAGAGTTTGTAGATGCTCAGTTAAATAAGATTCCGCAAAACTTTAGGGTAGATTTAGCAGTGGCTATTGGAGGAACACTTCGTGCATTTGCAAAATCTATTATGGATATTAGTGGTTATAGTTATAAAAAAATACATAGTTTTAACTACAATATTGAGGACTACAAAAAACATATAGATAATATTTTAAAAGCTAAAAATAACAAAGAATTAAATAGTCTAAAGATAAAAGAGAATAGATATGACACTATAAAAAGTGGTGTTTTAATTTTTAGTAGGCTTTTGGAAAAACTTGCTATTAATAGCGTAATAACTAGTGGAGTTGGTGTTAGAGAGGGATTATTTTTACATGATATGCTAAGAGGTGTAGGTGGTAAATTCCCTAAAGAGTTAAATCCTAGTATTGTTAGTATAAAAGATAGATTAGATATGTTAAAGATAGCAACAAAGCAAAAAGAGAAGATTGCAAAAGAGCTATACAATAATCTTGAGTCTGAAGTTAGTAGTAATTACTTAAAAGAGCTGTTAGATGCAGTGAAATTAAGTAATATTGGTAAAACTTTGACAATTTATGATGAGCATAAACACTCATATTATATAGCTTCATATGAGTTAAACTGGCAATATACTCATAAAGAGATGCTTTTAATTGCAGCAATTATTCGCTCAAAGGGAGATAAGCTAATATATAAGGCTATAAAAAAAGAGCATAAGGAGTTATTGCCATCTAAAAAAGATTTAAAATGGCTTGGATTAATTTATACAATAAGTGATTTATTATATAGTCATTCTCCAAATAAGCCATTTGAGTTTAGCTACAAAGATAATATTTTAACTATTAAATCACCTTGTTCTTTATCTCTTTTTAAAGAGGAGATAAAGACATTAAAACTGCCTAAGGGGTTAAAAATAGAAGTTTTATCTATCTCCTAGAGGGTTATCACTCCTATTTTTGATTTTTTTAGATTCTTCATTGTTTATAGATAAAAACTCTGGTTGAGCAAAGGTGCATTGAACAATAATACACCCTTTACATCCTGGAGAGCATTTGTGTTTTAATTTTCTACACCAATCAGCTTTTCCATCTTTTATAGTTGAGTATTGACATCCCCATCCACTTGCCATTATTAACTCCTAATTATTAATATCTTACTTCAAATTTTTGATTAAATATTATCTCTTCTGAACACTCACCCATCTCAATTGAGTTAACTTCACTTTTTGGTGAACCCTTTTGTAGAGTAGATAATATTTTTGATATATCCATATTTGCATAATTTTTAACAACAACTTCAACTGAACCATCAGATAGATTTTTGATATATCCTATATAGCCCTCTTTATTTAGTGCTTGAGATATATATTTTCTATAATATACTTTTTGAACTTTACCAAAAATTAAAAATTTTATACAATTCACAAAAAAACTCCAAATTTTTAAAATTTATTTAATTTTAACATCTATTTTGGTTAAAGATAGAAATTATTTCAATTTGAGTAGCAAATATATATTTTCCCGCTTTCGCGGGAATTAAAAGTAGTAGAAGAGTCTATTTTTATAGTTTTGGTCCAGCAATTGAGTAGTCAAACTCACTGCCTTTATCATTATATCTATCAAAGTTTTTAATAAACATAGAAGCTAATTCTCTTAATTTTGCATCATAAGCATCTTTATCTTTCCAAGTATTTCTTGGATTTAATATAGAGTTATCAGCAACACCTTCTAACTCTTTTGGAACTTGTAAATTAAATACATCTAGTGTTTCAAACTCTGCATTATTAATTGAACCATTTAATATGCCATTGATACAAGCTCTGGTATCTTTAATGCTCATTCTTTTCCCAACTCCATACTCTCCACCAGTCCAACCAGTGTTTACAAGATAAACATTTACCCCATGTTCATCTATTTTTTTACCTAAAAGTTTTGCATAATCTGTTGGGTGAAGTGGTAAAAATGCTTCTCCAAAACAAGCACTAAATGTAGCTTGAGGCTCTTTTATGCCCCTTTCAGTTCCTGCAACTTTTGCTGTATATCCACTTAAGAAATAATACATTGCTTGTTCTTTTGTAAGCTTAGATACAGGAGGTAAAACACCAAAAGCATCAGCAGTTAAGAAGATAATATTTTTTGGATGTCCTGCTTGTAGGCTTGGTTCATGGTTTTCAATATGATCAATTGGGTAACTAACACGAGTATTTTCTGTTTTACTTTTATCTGAGTAGTCAACTTCACCTTTTTCATTAGCTACAACATTTTCAAGTAAAGCACCTGGGCGAATAGCACCATAAATTTCAGGTTCGCTATCTTTATCTAAATCTATAACTTTTGCATAGCATCCACCCTCAAAGTTAAATACACCTTCATCATCCCAACCATGCTCATCATCACCAATAAGTGCGCGATTTGGGTCTGTGCTAAGAGTAGTTTTACCAGTTCCGCTTAGTCCAAAAAATAGACATACATCTCCATCTTTACCAACATTTGCAGAGCAGTGCATAGAGAGCTTACCTTCAAGAGGAAGCCAATAATTCATCATAGTAAAGATACCTTTTTTTATCTCACCTCCATACCATGTTCCACCAATAATAGCAGTATTATCTTCTATATTGAATGCAACATATACATCTGAGTTTAAGTTTTGTTCTTTATAGTTAGGGTTAGAGGTTTTACAAGCATTATATAAAACAAAATCAGGCTCAAAATTTTCAAGCTCTTCTTCTGTTGGCATAATAAACATATTTTTAATAAAGTGTGCTTGCCAAGCAATTTCAGTAATAAATCTAATAGATTTACGGCTACTTTTACTAGCTCCTGCAAAGGCATCTACAATGTAAAGTTCTTTTCCACTTAATTGCTTTGTTGTAAGTTTAAATAGGTCTTCATAAATCTCTTTTGATATTGGTTGATTAATATCTCCCCAAGCAATATGCTCTTGTGATGGTGGTTGTTTTACAAAATATTTATCTTTTGGACTACGGCCTGTAAATATACCTGTATCTACCATAGCTGTATTATTGTCTGTAAATTGACACTCACCTTTTGCTGCTTCATCATCTGCTAACTTATCATAATTTGGGTTATAGATAATATTTTGCGCATTTTTAATACCATATTTTTCAAGATCTTTTGCTTCTATCTTAGCCATTTTATCCTCTTTTGTTTTTATAATACAAAAAAAACTGTATTAACAAAATATTACCAAAAATTTCCTCATAAATAACTTTTTATATCAGTTTGAAATAGTTGTAATATTAAGTTAAATTATTTGTCAAAAAAAGTATAAAATCTAAAAAGATTATATTGATAAATAAATTTTTGTGCATTATATCTTCTATATTTTTAGCTTTAGAATATTTTTAATCAGTTTTTATGTATATTTAGTTTAAATTATTTTATAAAGTTTCTTTTTTTCAATTAATTTATAGATAAATAAAATTTTTTTTAGTGAATATTTGTAACATTATTTAACACATAAAGCTAAAAATATATTTTCCTCAGTTGCATCAATATCTTTAGTTTTCAGTTTTTCTTTCCAATATTTTATTGATTTTGTTTTATCACTGTTTGCAATATCTATGGGTGATTTTGTTGTAGCTTTTAAATTTAATTTATTTTGAGCTATCTCTACAATATTTGGATCTGGCACAATTGGTGTTTGTCCATAGTAGCCAAGTAAAATTTTTCCATATTCTGGTATAATTTTTGTAAATTCTCCGTAAATTGTATTTGCGTGTGCTTGTTCCCAGTAGTATTGTGATATTGGGTAAATTGGCACTGCATATCCTGCTTGTTCTATAACTTTAGTAGTTTTTGATAATACTTTGTTAAAAATATGAAAATTTCCATCTCTTTTCATCTTTTCTATATTTACTAAAATTTCATCTTTTGGAATAGGGTTAAAGATTGTATCTGAATGTATCTCTTTTGCATTAGCTGTTATACTATATTTTCTTAATGAATATTTTAAAAACTCTTGATACTTTTCTATTTTTTTAATTTCTAAATCACCAAGGTTATAGTTTGTTCCTTTTGTAGCATGTAGCATAGCTAGTATATCTGGTTGTCCTACCCCTCCACTTAATGGTGAACTAGACAAGTCTATTCCATCTGCACCAGCATCTAGTGCAGCAAGATAGAATGCAATTCCCATACCAAGAGTGTCGTGAGTATGAACTCTTATATGCATACTATCGCCAAGTATCTCTCTTGCAAACTTTACAATTTCATAAATTTTTGATGGTGTGGTAGTGCCATTTTCATCTATAAATGCTATTGAATCAAAAGGAATTGCACTATCTAAAATATCAAAAATCTTATTTTGATAAAACTCCAAATCATAAATATCTGGCATACTAAAACTAGGTTCCATTAGCGTAATTGCTATTTCATTCATCATACCAGAATTTACAATAGAGTTTCCAATAGACTCTAAGTTTCTAATATCATTTAATGGGTCATAATTTCTAACAGTAGTAGTTTCATATTTAGAAAAAAGCTCACTAAAAAGGTTACAAAACTCTAAACTAGCACTACTTTTCATAAAGTTATTTAAACCATAGATATTTGCTTGTAAATTTGCTTCAACTCCAGCTGATTCTCTAAATCGAACCATCATCTCAAATGGGTCTTCAACTTTTAGTAAATCTATAGAGTTAAATCTATTTTTTTCTACAAATTCAAAGTGAGTAACTCCACACTCACTTGCTACACTTACTGCTGGTAAAAAGTGTTCCATTGATACATGAGTATCAATCATAGAGTCTAATCCATCTCTAAATGTTGTATCCATTACATCAATATACTTTTTAGCCATTGCTATTTTTACCTCTTGTTTTTTCGCTTTTTATTAGCTTTTTCTTGGGATATAAACTCTTTATATAGTTTATCAACTACATCTTTTTCATAGCCTATATTTTTTGATGTTCCTATATTTTCATTTGTAATTATATAAGATAATAGTTTCTTAATCATTAACTCTTTATCATCACAGTTTAGAGATTTTAAGATATTATCAGCATCTTCAATAGGCTCTATGGAGCTTAATTTCTTTTTTAATATATCTATATCATCTTTTTCAATAGAGTAATCACCAACTTTTAAGACAGCCAACTCCATATTTGCACCAACATCTTTTTGTATTCTTTTTAGCTCTCTAAACTCTTGGGTAGTTGCTAGTGTAATTGCTTTTCCATCTTTTCCAGCTCTGCCTGTTCTTCCAATTCTATGAACATAACTTTGTGGGTCAAAAGGTATATGATAGTTAAAAACATGAGTTACATCTTTAATATCAAGTCCTCTTGCGGCAACATCAGTTGCTACTAAAATTTTTGTTTTACCACGGCGATAATTACGCACAATTTCATCTCTTTGGAGTTGTTCAATATCTCCATGTAAACCCTCTGCATGAAAGCCTTGGGCGTTTAGATGTTCAGTAACTCTATCTACTTCTACTTTCATTCTACAAAAAATTAAAGCTTTGTTATACTCTTCTTTTTCTAGCAAACTAACTATTGCTTGATCTCTTTGCTCCTCTTCTATAATATAATAGAATTGTTCAATCTTATTATTTGTTGTGCTATCTTCCTCTTTTACAACTGATATATACTCTGGATTGTATAAAATATCTTCGGCTAAATCTTTTATAGCATCTGGCATAGTTGCACTAAAAAGCAAGGTTTGGCGATTTTGAGGGATATATTCAAATATCTCTTTAACACTATCTAAAAAGCCCATATCAAGCATCTCATCAGCTTCATCAAGCACTACAATTTCTGGATTAAAGTTATCAATTTTGCCTTTTTGGTATAAATCTTTAAGTCTTCCAGGGGTTGCAACAACAACTTGAACACCTTTATTTATAAGTGCAATTTGTCTGCCATATCCTACACCGCCATATACTGCCAAAGTTCTAATACCAGCAAATCTACCTAAGTGATAGAGTTCATCACTAACTTGAGTTGCTAACTCTCTAGTTGGCGTAATAATTAGAGCCTTTTCTATTTCACCACAAGCAATTCTCTCTAAAATTGGCAAACCAAAAGCAGCAGTTTTGCCTGTTCCTGTATGAGCCTGTCCTACTATATCTGCTCCATCAAGAACAAGTGGGATTGCTTCTTCTTGAATTGGGCTTGGTTCTTTAAAACCAGCTATTCTTACACCCTTATCAATATTGGGATGAAAATTAAAATCTACAAACTTCAAAAATATCTCCTAAAATATATACAATAAAAATAGTCCAAATAGTATTCTGTAAATACCAAATGGAACAAAACTAAAACGGCTAATAAATGCTAAAAGTAGTTTAATTGTAAGATATGCTACAACAAAAGCCACAACAAATCCTACCCCATAAGCTGCTACATCTCCTTGAAGCAACTCTTTGTAGTGTTTTAATAAGTCATAAGCACTCACTGCTCCCATTACTGGAATTGCTAAAAGAAATGAGAACTCTGCAGCTGCTTTTCTACTTAAGCCAATTATCATATCTCCAGCAATTGTAGAACCAGCTCTGCTAGTTCCAGGAATTAATGATAAAAGCTGAAATAATCCAGTTAAAAAAGCATCTTTATAACTCATTTGTTCTATATCTTTAACTCTAACTTTTTTCTCATCATAAAAGTATTCTATTATTAAAAAAGCAACTCCACCAACAATAAACATTACAGCTACTAAAGTAGGGTCAAACATAGCTTTTACCGCATCTTTAAAGATATATCCTACAATTAAAAGTGGAAAAAATGCAACTAAAACCTTTTTCCAAAGTTCTATCTCTTTAAATGTAATTTTAGAGCGATACTCAATTACAACAGCTAAAATTGCTGCAAATTGAATAATAACTTCATAAGCCTTGAGGGCAACATCTTGTTTTAAGCCTAAAAATTTTGAAACAACAATCATATGCCCAGTAGAAGATATTGGCAAAAATTCGGTAAATCCTTCTACTGTTCCAATAATTGCTGATTGTAAAATATCCATTTATATCCTTTTTATAAAAGCCTAAAGCTATTAAGCATAAAAAAGCTTTTGCTCTTTAGCTTTAAATATTTTGCAAAGCAAAACTTACTCAAATCATTCTAGCAAAATATCCACTATCTTTTTTAAATAGTTCTTTTGGTGTTCCGCTATCTACCAGCTTTCCATCTTCTAAGACAAATACATACTCTGCACTCTCAATAGTGCTAAGACGATGAGCAATTGTAATTACTGTTTTATCTTTTAAAAACTCTTTTAAATCTCTAAATAGATTTATCTCTGTATGCACATCTAATGCAGATGTAGATTCATCAAAAATCACACACTTAGGATTAGCCAAGAGCATTCTTGCAATTGCAACTCTTTGTCTTTGACCTCCACTTAATTTAACCCCATCTTTTCCAATGATACTCTCTAATTTGTTATCTAAACTCTCTACCAAATCATCAATTTGCGCAATTTTTAGAGCCTCTTTAATTTGAGTATCACTAAAATATTTACCAAGGGTCAAATTAAAACGCATTGTATCATTAAATAGTTTAGGATGTTGCAATATTAAATAAATATTTTTACGAATTTTTGAGGGGTCTATATCTTTAAAACTAATGCTATTATATTTTATATCTCCACTATTTGGTTCATAAAATCCTGCTATAAGGTTTGCAATAGTGCTTTTACCACTCCCACTTGGTCCTACAATTGCAACTTTTTTTGTTTTTTTAATTATTAGGTTAATATCTTTTAAAATTAAATTTTCACTACTGTATCCAAAGTTTAAATTTTTTAATTCTATTTCAACTCCAGATGAGATAAATGGGTCTTTGCCATTTGATACAACTCTCTCTTGTTGCAGTTTAAATATCTCATTTATTCTCTCACAAGCACCATTTGCATTAAATAGGGCATATTGAAAATTGATAATATCTTGAGTTGGTGTCATCATAATCCACAAATATCCAAAAATAGCCAACATTAAACCAATTGATAAATTACTATAAGCAACTGCTAAAATACTAACTGCTCTAAATACTTCATAACCACTTAAAAAGGTAAAGAATGATACTCTTATGGCTCTATCACTTTTATAAGAAAACTCTATTGAAATATCTTTTAGCTCTTTTGCTTTATTAATAATTTTACCAAAAAAATAGTCCTCTTTATTAGCTGCTTTAATTTGATTAAAATGCTCTAAGGTATCATTTAATTTTACCTGAAAAGCTTCTATAGCTTTGTTTTCAGCCTTTTTTAATTTACCTACGCGACGAGCTAATTTTGCAGTAAAATATACAACAATAGGGTTAGTAACCAAGATAAAAAGTGCTAATTTCCAGTTGATTAAAAGTAAAATTATTGAGGTAAATATTAATATTAATGTAGAGATAATTAACTTTCCAACGGTTGTTCCAATAAAACTATCTACTGTTTCAATATCTGTTACTAATTTTGATGTAATTGCACCAGGAGAGAAGCGCTCATACTCTTTTAGAGCAACTCTTTTTAAGTGTTTTGTAGCAGATTCTCTTAATTTGAATGATATAT
>Ga0256828_1000512_pt1 | contig 25532 bp, 20 predicted proteins | sample CV88metaG_FD_185993 | JGI IMG/M metagenome (GOLD analysis project Ga0256828, IMG submission 185993) | Hydrothermal vent microbial communities from East Pacific Rise, Pacific Ocean - CV88 | ecosystem: Environmental > Aquatic > Marine > Hydrothermal vents | place: Pacific Ocean: East Pacific Rise...
GCCAGAGGAATTATTTATGACCGGATTGGAACTCCCATTGCTTATAACGAAATGCGATTCGATATTTTACTTAAACCCCATTTAAAGTCGAACGATTTAAACCGGACGTTGGGATGGCTCCATTCCATCCTTCCCAAAACTGAAATAGCCAAAATGGAAAAGCAGTATCGCTATTGGAACTCTCCCTATACCCATACTCCAATTCCAGTAGTTCGCTATCTTTCAAAAGAGGAGATTTATAAAATAGAGCCAATTTTAAAGCTCAACCCGTGGGTTTCAATCCAAATTAGTTATTTGCGGAAATATCCCTTCGGGGAGTCCCTCTCCAATGTGGTGGGATATATTTCAGAAGCTTCACCTGGAGATATTAAACGGAATAAAGTTATCGAACTGACAAAAGTTGCTGGAAAACAGGGAATTGAACGATATTATGACAATCTTTTACAGGGAAATCCCGGTTATAAACGGGAAATAGTGGACGCTACAAACCGGGTTTTAGGAGTTTTATTTGCCCAAAAACCCTTTTCCACTTCTATTCTTTTAACTATCGACCATAGACTTCAAAAATTTATCTACAATCTGTTAAAAAAAGAGGAAAAGCGGGGAGCGGTGGTGGTAATGAGTACCACAGGAGAGGTATTGGCACTGGTTACTTATCCCAGTTATGACGACAATCTATTTGTAGAAGGAATTCCATCCCGGGAATGGAAAAGGTTGTTAACCGATATTTACCACCCTCTCTGGAACCGACCAATTATGGGACTTTATCCTCCCGGCTCGACGGTAAAACCGGCTGAGGGATTAATTGCCCTTACCAGTGGAGTAATTGAACCGGACCAAAAAATCAATTGTCCCTATTATTTGGAAGTTGGAAATCGGAAGTTTCGGGATTGGAAAAAGGGAGGACACGGAAAAACCGATATTTATAAGGCAATTGAAGAGAGTGTGGACGTTTATTTTTACCAAGTGGGATTAAAATTGGGAATTGATTATATTGCAAAACATTTAAAAAGGATGGGATTTGGAGTAAAAACCGGAATCGACCTTCCCGGAGAGAAGAGAGGGATTGTGCCCACAAAAGAGTGGAAATGGCAACGATTTAAAAAACGGTGGTTAATGGGAGAGACAGTCAATGCAGTTATTGGACAGGGTTATTTTTTGGCAACCCCTTTACAAGTAGCCCGTAATACTGCCCTTTTGGCATCGGGACAATTGCCGACCCCTTTTTTGGCGAAGGAAATAGGAGGAGTACCGATTTTACCGCGAATTAGGGATATTTTAACAAAACGGGAAAAGGAATTTCTCCCGGCGATTCGAAAAGGAATGTATCTGGTTTGTCAAGGGATGCACGGCACTGCAGTCCGACATATTACCACTCCGATAGAGTTAGGCTGTAAAACCGGGACTGCTCAAGTCTATTCCATTCCTCAGGAGGTAAAAGAGCGGAAACGGGAAGGGGAATTGGTCTATTTTAAACGTTCCCACGCTTGGCTAACTACCTATGGTCCTTGGAAACATCCTCAAGTAGTTGTAACTGTTTTGATTGAACACGGAGGACACGGAGGGAGTGCGGCTGGTCCAATTGTCAGTAAGATTTACGACTGGTTGATTAGGGAGGGAGTAATAACGGTTCGTCCTTCCGATTTGATTCGTCGTCCCCTCTACTGAAAAGGATAAAAAACAAAAGGGAGGGAAATTTTAAAAATAAAGTTGACAAAAAAGAAATAGAGTTGGGTAAAAATAGGTTAATTTGTTAATATTTGAAAGGGAAGCCTTCGACAGAACAATTTTAAAAGGGACTAAATGGGCTTTAGCCGACAATTTAGGCGGATTTTTCGACAAGGGATAAGGGGAGGTATCGCTGGAGTTATTGGAATTGGACTATTGGCTGGTTGTGGAGGTAGGAACTTTAAAGACTATTCTCCTGTCCAACTCCATAAAGAGATTTTAAAAGCGGGACGAAATAACGATTTGGACGATGCTGACGACGCTTTTTTGGAAATGGAAGGGCAATATCCCAATTCTCCCTATGTTCCAATTGACGCCCTTGGATTAGCCCTTCTCCATGGAATGGAAGGAGAGTATCAACTGGCAGGGGAATATTTGGATATTTATAAAAAAAGATTTGCCGATAGGGATGGAATTGAATGGGCAGAATACCAAAAGGTTAAATTTCTTTTTAAAAGTTATGTAAATCCCTATACCGATGAAGAGCTATTAAAAAAGATTTTGGGACGAGCCGGTTACTTTTTAAGGAGTTATCCTAACTCTCCCTATCGGTATGAGGTTGCAACCATTTGGGTCAAAACAAAATTGACCCTTTTATATCTCAACCATCAAATTGATAATCTTTATAAAAAATTGGGAGATTCCAATACCACTATTTACAATGGGAAAATTCCTCCCAATTCCCAGCCACCTGATATTCCGGTTTATAAAAAAGTCTTTTATTGGTAGTTTTGGAACTGGCTCCTTCCTTTTTTCCTTTTTTATTTTCAACTCTCCTACCGATTTAGATACCTGTGATTTAGATACCTGATGGAAATAATGTAATGGTGACTGGAATCTCTAAAAAGGGTAGAAACTCCTTTGATAACCCTGTATAGAATCTGTTTACGATTATCCCGCTGGGAAAAACCCTGTTGGAAAAGGGAGGAATTAATATTTTTCCTGGTCATCCCTTTATCGGTTAAATGACTCTTTTGTTTTTTTACCTTTTGTCTTTCCGTATCCCTTTTGGGATTTGTAGAAAGGATTTTATTATCTTTTTTTTCCAAATTGACGGTAGTTTTTTTAGTGAGTTCCCTGTTGGTTATTCCGGTAACTGTTCCAACTTTTTGACCTTTTTCCCGATTTTTTTCCTTATTATTTTTTGCAGCGGAAATTGGGATAGGAGAGGGTAAAAAGGGAAGGGGTTGTTGATTTAAAATAAGTTCAAAAATTGTTGGTGGATACCCTTCCATTCCCAATTCTGTTAAAAATCTTTTCCGGTCGGTACACTTTCCATTGACACAGACCCTGTTTCCCAATAGGGCAAGTCGATAGGGTTTCAATCCTTTATAAATTTCCAATATTATCCCATCTTCTCTCCGTTTTAGAAAACCTTGATCCGAAAATTTCTGTTTTGGAGTTTTAACAATTAAATAGATTGGCTCGACCGACACCTCTTTAAACTGACGATTAACACAACCATTTAAACCAATTAAAAGGAAGATTAACCCCAATTGCCGGAGGGAGATAAGGGTTGTTCTAAAAAAGGAATCTTTATCCTTTCTATTTTTATCTTTTAACCTTTTAACTTTTTTCAAAGTTTTACCTTTTTTATTGGATGCTTGCAAAATATCTATTTTGACGGAAAACTTTTTTTGACAGATTTGGACGATTTAAAATTTTAAAATTTTCCAATAATTTGCCCTTTTGTTTTCAACTGGTTTAGCCCTTTTGTCTTCAACTGGTTTAGCCCTTTAAACTAATTTGACCGTTAATTCATTTTCCAAACCGATTTTAAATCGATTTTTATCAATTGAATTTTCCCCCTCCCTTTCCAATCTTTTAAAGCTCTATTTTTTCGACAAATTGCAACTTTTTCTATTTTTTTGGGTTTATTCACATTTCCTTTTTTTACCGGCTTTATTTTTCAATTTTTTAAATTTTCCGAAATTTCCCAAAATCATCCGATTTTTTTGCCAACTTCTTTTTTAATTGGATTCAATTTTTATCCTTTTAAAGTTTAAATATTTATTAAAGCAACCGATTTATCTCACTCCCTTTTACCGCTAAAAATCCCATTATTCCTCCCAAAATGTAAAGAAATGTTGTTATTCCATCTATTAACAGATAACCTAAGGGAAGAGAAATAGAGCTTAACTGCCAGCCAATTATTGAAATAATTCCACCTACTATAACTCCAACTACTGTTAAAAAAAAGTAACTCACATATTCACCGGCTCGGGGAAGATAATATTTTATGTCGTAAAATCCGGAAAAAATCTCTTTAAAGGCTTCACCGGCACTACTACTTGCAAAGGCAACTCCCATTTTTCCAAAAAAAATAAAAATGTAAAAGATTACAACCACCATTCCAAGGGGACCCAAAAGTCCAGCAATTAAAATCATTCCTATTAATGCAACCAATTCTCCTGCTAAAATTCCGACAGCCACTCCCAAAACTTGTCTATTAAATAGGGTTGAAACAGTCGTATTGTGAAGAATTTTTTTCATTTCAGGAGGATTTTTTCCATAATAAATCGAAGAAATGACCACCACTAAATAACAATTGACTAAAAGATTATTGAAAAGGGCAAAAATCCATTCTCCCGATGAAGAAAATTGGGTGGCTCCAATTGAAGAGAGGGTTATCAACCCGACAATTAGCCACATTTTTTTATCCCAAATTACAGCTTTTAAAAATTGACTAATTGTTAAAAGGTCCATTTTTTTCCTTTTCCTTTTTTATTCTATCCCTTTCCCTTTCGATTAAAACTACTTTTTTTTTTCAATTCTATTCAGTTCAATTCTATCCAATTTTAATTGGAATTGGAAAAAGTAAGGTTTTTTGTTAAATCCTTTTATGTTCCTACCCTACCGTTCAAATATCGATTTAAGTCGGTTTAAAATAGAAATTATCTCAATTTATCTAATTCCTTTTCCCGCAATTGTCCACAGGCGGCAGAAATATCCAATCCTTTACTTTCCCGTATTGTGCATAAAACTCCCCTATCCAACAGATACCGTTGGAATTTTTTGACTTGCTCCTCCTCCGGTCGCTGATAGGGAGAGCCGGGATATGGATTAAAATAGATTAAATTAACCTTTGCCGGTATTCCCCGGAGGAGACGGACCAATTTTTTTGCCGATTCCAAATCATCGTTTATTCCTTTAATCACTAAATATTCAAACATTACTTTTTTCCGCCGGTTTACTGGAAATTGCCGAACTACCTCTATTACCGCTTCAATATTGTAAGCTTTATTTAACGGGATTAACTCTTCCCTGATTTTATTATCTACAGCGTGGAGAGAAATGGCTAAATTGACGCCTAAATTTTCCTTTCCCAATCGAACAATTTTGGGAGCAATTCCAGAAGTGGAAACAGTTTGACGGATTGGTGAAATAGCTAATCCATCCTGATGGGCAATTAATTTTATGCTTTTTACCAAGTTGTCGTAATTATCCAAGGGCTCTCCCATTCCCATATAAACCACATTTAGGGCTTTATTTGGCTCAAACCCTTTCAACTTTTTAATAAACCAAACTTGAGCGACAATTTCTCCCGGAGTTAAATTGCGGACAAATCCACTTTTACCGGTTAGACAGAAGGAACATCCAATTTTACACCCGATTTGGGTCGACACACAGACAGTATATTTTGCTCCTTTTATTTTCCCTTTTCGAACTTCACTATCCCTCATTTTTATTAAAACTGTTTCAAAAGTGTGATTATCGGTTGTTTTAAATAGATATTTTTCAGTCCCGTCGGTAGAAATTTCCCAATGTATTGGCTGAATTGGAGTGATTTTAAATTTTTCTCCCAATTCCCTCCGGAGGGTTTTGGGAATATTTTCCATTGTAAAAAAATCCTCTTTATACTTTTTATATACCCAATTAAAAATTTGTTTAATCCGATATTTGGGAGTAATTTCCCTTTCCAATTCCTCCGGTAGATAATCCATTAGGAACATTTATACCCTTTTTATGAAATTATAGGAAAAAGTAGAGGTAAAAAATTGGGAATTAAAAAGAAAATCGGTTAAGGGAGTTGGAGTCGCAGGTGGAGCCGGTCAGAGTAATTAAAGCCTTGCGTTAGGGCGAATTGAGCTATCGCTGATGCGGATTGGTTTAATTGGGAAAGGGTTGCCGATTGGGGCATTAAATAAACCGGTAAAGGTGCAATTTTGGTAATTTCCTCAATTTCCGGTAAAAATCGGTCTGGATTCTCTCCGGGAAGGACAAATTTTAAAATTGAGTCGGGAGCAAATCGGGCAATTTGGGATAAAACTTCCGGTTTAAATCTCCGTTTTTTAGGCTCTCCACTATTTGAAAGTTTTGGACTGATAACAAATCGGACTTTTCTCCAGACTGGTTGGGATTTAAAAGGAGGTAAAATTGTGCCGTTAGTTTCCACTTCCACTGAAAAGGGATGGAGGAGGAGGAGAGGATAGAGTTGTCGGGCATAAATCATTGGCTCTCCGCCGGTAAAAACCAATAGGGGAGTCCCGATGAGGTGGGAAAAACACCACTCCCAAATCTCTTCCCACCGGAGCATAGGGAACCGGGTCGGGGTTAAGGCAGTCGGAGTATCACAGGGAAGGGTGGGACATGTGAGATTGCAACCGGCAACTCGAATAAAAAGGGCGGAGCGACCCATATCTATTCCCTCCCCTTGAATTGAATGGAACAATTGGGCTATCGGTATCGGTTTTAACAATTGGGATTTGGAGTTAAAATTTTGGGCTTTAACCTTTCCCGATAGCTTGTTTAATGTATTGTTTTTTTCTTCTACATTTGACTCCGATGTATGATTTTTTTTCCCTCCGGTATCTAAACTATTCGACAGTTTAATATCTAATCCATTCTCTAAGCCAGTAGGTTCGGGAATTTTTCCGCTAATTGCTCTATTGACTCTATTTTTTAACATTTGACCTCCAATTTTTTCTCCTACCTTTTTCCCGTTTTTTCTGTTTTCTCATTTTTCCGTTTCTTCCTTTGGAATTGGAGATATTTTTTTAGGTCAACCTTTTATCTCCCACTCTCCAACGGTGAGTAATTTTCCCCGGTGCCAAATTTCCCCCCGGAGTTGGTCCCCAGCTTTTAACTCTCCAACTCCCGCCGGGGTGCCGGTCATTAAAATATCTCCGTCTGCTATTCCAAACCACTTTTCTCCTTCTTCCAAAAGTTGGTCCGGTTTAAACAACATTAATTCTACTCCCCCTTGCTGTTTAATCTTTCCGTTAATATAAGTGCGGAGCTCTAACCCTTCCCATCCCTCCACTGGGACAAATTGGGAGAGGAGGAGGCTCCCTTTGAAGGCTTTCGCCCTCTCCCAAGGCAACCCCTTTTCCTTCAACTGGTTTTGGATATCCCTAAGGGTCAAATCGACCCCATACGCCACCCCTACCATTTGCCGATTTTCAATCAAAAAAGTTATCTCCCCTTCATACTCCATTTGATAGGGGGGAAAAGTCCGGGGGGTGGAGGTGAGGGCGGTCGCCGGTTTCAGGAAAAAGACCGGATTTTTAGGCACCCGGTTTTGGAGTTCGTGGATATGTTTCAAATAGTTTCTTCCAACACAAATAGCCTTAAAACAGGGGGCGGGGGTCAACTCTTTTTTCCGGTTGTAGGGGTGAAATTCCATTTCGATAAAACTCCTTTTTGTTGGGGTTTAAATTGGTGGGATTGGACAATAAAAAATCGGAAAATGCAAATCCCAACAGGAAAAAGGGGGAACAAACCCCCAATTTCCCTTTTTTATCTCGACTCTTCAGGTTTTTAACTCAACCGTTCCCGAAAATCTTCAAAATGGAACTGGCGGGAGAGGTAGAGCTCTCCACTTTGCCGATGAATTACAATATCGGGGAGACGGACTCCATTGAAGGCGGTATTTTTTACCATTGTGTAAATTGCCATATCTTCAAAAATTATCCTATCCCCCACCTTCAAGGGGCGGTCAAAGGAGTAGTCTCCAATTACATCGCCGGCAAGGCAGGTAACTCCCCCCAATCGATAGGTATATTTTTTCTCCCCCGGCTCCCCGGCTCCCACCACCCGGGGGCGGTAGGGCATTGCCAACACATCGGGCATATGGGCTTCGGCGGAGGTGTCCAAAATGGCTATATCCATTCCGTTATGGACAATATCCAACACTTCCGCCACCAGAAACCCGGCGTTGAGTCCCACCGCCTCCCCGGGCTCCAGATAGATTTTTTTGAGATTGGGGAATTCCCGGTAAAACTCTTTAATCAATCGGATTAAGTTATCCACATTGTAGCCGGGGCGGGTGATATGGTGTCCCCCTCCAAAATTGACCCACTCCATCTGGGCAATAACCTCCCCAAAATTGGCTTTGAACCCCTCCAAAACCCTCTCCAACGCGGTGTCCAGTTGTTCACAAAGGGCGTGGAAATGGAGTCCAGTTACCCCCTCCAAATTCTCCGGTTGAAACTGGCTCCGGGGAATACCCAACCGGCTATAGGGGGCACAGGGGTCGTAAAGGGGGACTGGGGAGGAGGAGACCCCCGGATTTACCCGGAGTCCTATTTCCGCCTTTCCCTTGACCCGGTGCCGGAACCTCTCCAGTTGGGAGAAGGAGTTGAAAATAATAGTGTGGGAGAGCTCCGCCACCTCATCAATCTCCGACTCCCGAAAAGCGGGGCAGTAGGTGTGCACCTCCCAATCCACCATTTTCCCCAGTCGGGCTTCCCAAAGTCCACTGGCGGCGGCACCGGCAAGATACTTTTTCAAAAGGGGGAAAGTTGCCCAAGTGGCATACCCTTTCAACGCCACCAAAATTTTGGCTCCACTCTCCTTTTGCACCCTCTCCAAAATCCTTAAATTTCCTTCTAATAACTTTTCAGAAACTATGTAGGCAGGGGTTTTCGCCACTTTTTCAACTATTTGTAAAATATTGAAACCCATTTTTCACCTTTTTTAATTCCAATTATAGTCAAATGTAATGTTTTAGTGGTATAAAGATAAAAATTATTAAAGAGGAGTTAATATGTCCCAAAGGGAAACCTCTTCTTTTTCAACTGCTTGGAAAGAACTTTTAGCACTGGACAGGATTTTGATAGTTCCCCACATAAACCCAGACGGGGACGCTATCGGAAGTGGGTTGGGACTTTACTGGAGTTTAAAAAAACTGGGAAAAAAGGTATATCTCTACAATAAAACCCAACCCTTGCCCTACTTTTTAGACTTTTTGCCGGGATTTGAAAAAATTTCCAACCGATTGCCGGTAGAAATAGATGGAGTTGTATCAGTTGATTGTGCCGATTTTAGTCGAACTGGTTTGCCGGAGCGACCAAAAATTTTAATCAATATTGACCACCACCAATCCAATCCCGATTTTGGAGATATAAATTTGGTGGACCGGGGGGGTCCAGCAACCGCCCAGGTTGTTTATCAACTTTTAAAGATTAATCGGGCTCCACTTCCGGTTGAAAGTGCCACCGCCCTCTATACAGGGATATTAACCGATACCGGTAATTTTCAATTTGATACTGTTACTGCCCAACTTTTTAGAGATGTATCGGAACTGGTGGAATTGGGAGCGGAGCCGGCTACAATCGCCAAAAAACTGTATCAGCGGGGGCGGTTGAGCCGGTTACGGATTTTATCAAAAATTTACAATACTCTCCGATTGTATGCAAATGGAAAAGTGGCAATGGCTTATGTAACCCAAGAGATGTATCGGGAGACTGGAGCGGACCGGGATGATACTGAATCGGTGGTAAATGAACTCCGAAACCTAAATTCGGTTGAAGTAGGAGTTTTTTTAAGGGAAGAAGAGGATGGGGGCGTAAAAATTTCCCTCCGAAGTAAAGAACAGATAGACGTCAGTCAAATCGCCCTTCAACTGGGAGGGGGTGGTCACATTCGAGCAGCAGGGGTAACCCTTCCCAATACCACTATTGAAAAGGCGTGGAAAACTGTTTATGCAATTTTAAAAAGCTTTTTATAATTCATTTTTTACTAACTGGAAAAAGGGATTGGTTATTGGGAACCCTCAAAAGGTTGATGGTTAAGGGAGAGAGGAAGGGAGAAAAAAAAGGAGAAAGGAAAAAGGTTAATTGGTTATCGGTCGATAGGGATTTTGGGAAGGCTGAGGGCTGGGAAATTAAATGGTTATAGGTTAGATAGGTGGATTTGAGAGTTGGGAATTGGAGAATTGCTCCCTTTCCCTCCTTTGGAAATGGAAAGATAAAAAGATGGAAACACTACCGGTCGGAATAGGGAATTGTCAGCAAATAGTTGGTGGAATAAATATTGAGGTCGGATATTGGTAAACTACCTGAATAAGTTAGAGTATTAATCAAAACTGTTTGTAGTGGTTTTTTCCTTTTGTAGTGGTTTTTTCCTTTGTCGACACCTTATTTGACCCTCCCAGTCTACTGGCTTCTCCATCTCTCTCCAATTTGGTTATCGTTAGCTGTTGACTCCACTATTGCCTTTTTTAGTTACAAAATATTTGCTAAAACATAGAATTTTCTCTCCAATTATGCTGATTTAAATTATGGTGATTGGGAAAAAAATTTTTTTTAAGCTGACTGATTAAATTTGGGAAATTGGGATGTCAAAATATTCGATTTTGGGAGTTGAGTTATCGGATATTGGGAAAGTGGGTTTAAGCTTATTTAATATAGGTTAAAATTAGTAGGATTGGAAAGGGATAAAAAAACCTAATAATCGGTTTTTGTAAAAATTGTTTTAAATATATAGTATAAATCTTTCCAAAGGGACCAATTTTGGATATATTCCCGATTTATTTTAACCTTATCCCACCAAATAACATTATCGTGATACCATTGGGGATTTTCCATTTGGGCTAAAATCTCTTCCTGTCGTCGATATTTTAAAGTCGCAGGACCGGTAATACCCGGGAGAATCTCCAAAATTATCCGGTCTTCTCCCTCTAAACGGTCTGCATAACCGGGTACTTCCGGTCGGGGTCCCACAAAAGACATTTCTCCTTTTAAAACATTAAAAATCTGGGGTAGTTCATCAATTTTATATTTCCGAAAAAAGCGACCGGAACGGGTAATTCGTCGGTCATTGGCAATTGTGATTTTTATTCCTCCGACTGGATACATTGTTCTAATTTTTATAATTTTAAAGGGCTTACCCTTTTTCCCAATTCTGGTTTGGATAAAAAAGCCGTTGGTGCCGGTTTCCAGTGTAGCAATAACCCAAGCGACCAAAATTATTGGAATTGCTATTGGAAGAAGGAGGAGGGCAAATAAGAGGTCGAATCCCCTTTTTAAAAACTTTTGAAAAGGGGTCATCGGAATTTATCTCTTCAGTTTATAGATTTTAACAAAGGGAGTATCCTCTACCAGTTCAAATAACTCCCGATTGTAATTTCCCAACACTCCCATCTGAATTGCCATACTTTTATAAAAGTAGTCATCCATAACAATTCCAATTCGGAGAGTCCCAATTAACATAACGGTTAGTCCCTCAGGATTTAAATCCAGTTTATTGACCCTCTTTCCCATTACCACGATAAACCGTTTAATTGGGATAGAGGTTTTTGTTTTAAGGGAAATTACCGCCTCCTTTTTTGTATCTATTAAAATATTGGGAGGGATTAATATTTGGGAAGGGGTTATAAAAAGACTCTTTCCGACTCCATAAATTCGGCTTTTATGGAAACTTTCTCCGCTATTTAAATCCCGGTCGCTAAACTCTCCAATTGGATATAAAATCGAGACTATTCGAATAGGAAAAAGAAGGTAAATGTTTCGGGTTGGGGTAGGAGGTTTGTAATATTCGTCTCCCACCTTTTCCAAAAATCGACTTACCTGTATCGGTTTCCCTTTTTCGGCAAAAAGGGTTGAACTCCAGTCGGAATATAAGAGGTGCTCGACCGCAGTATGATGGATTGGAGCAGTAGCATATTTATGATAGGTTTCAACCGCCAGACGACTTAAATTGGCGGTTAAATAGGGGTTGGAGCTCATTAAAATTGCTGATACCAAAAAATTGTCAACGGTATGCTTTCCGCCGTCGATAAGACTAATTTTATTGGAATAATAGTGAATAAAATAGCCGTAGTCCCACCAAGAAATTACGTAATCCTTTGGAGAGCCCATTTTTTTTAGGCGGTCAAAGGAGGCAATTTCCCGATTGGTAAAGAGGGGATACATTATATAATGGGGGGTTGGGAAGGGATAAATTTGTTTCATTTTTTGGATTAGACGGATATTTTGGGAACAGCATCCTACAATATGGGTCAGATTTGGAATAATCAAAAGGGTTACTCCAGCAATTGTAACCGCCCACTGAACAACCCGAACTTTTGAAACCCGCTGGGCAATTTGTATAAATAGGTAGACCCCTCCCAATGCAGCAATTGGGACGGCGTAAATGGTAAACCGAAGACCGGCAAGGGGAGCAAGTAACCCAATTCCCCAGAGGGGAAGGGTAATTAAAAATTCCCGGCGGTTGAAGAGTAACCACAGGTAACCTCCAATTGCCAACAAAAGTCCGATTAAACTTCCCACTATTCGATTAGCGGTAACATAAAAGGAAATTTGGGAGGCTTCCCGGATAGTGCGGTTTACATTTAAAAAGTGCAATCCCTCCTCCATTTGGGTTGAAGTAATAAAAAAAAGGGTCCGCTGCACTATTTCCATTAAAAAATTGGTTGTAATTAAAAAGAGAAGAAATGCTCCCATTCCAGTCCATTTAAGCCCTTTCTGGAGGAGTTGTTCGGGCACTTTTAAAAGTGTTACTCCCAACCGCACTCCCCCCAGGAGGAAAAGAACCAATAAAAAGGGTAGGTTGGAAAGTCCAATCGATAAATAAATAATACTTTCCCACATCTCCCTATTTTTGATTTTCCAAACCTTCCACCAATTCCGGCGGTCCAGATTTTGGATTAAAAGGTAGAGGAGTGTAATACTTCCCATTCCATACAATACCACCCGTCCACTTGGATAGATAAAAAAGTAGAGGGTTGAAACTATTCCACCCCAAAAAAAACTGTTTTTATCCCTCTCTTTTAACCCTTTTAACCAAAAATAGAGAACAATCAATACTCCCAATACTGAAAACATATCTGTGTCATAGTAACCCAAAAGGGTTCGATTGTAGTAACTCCATCCGATACCTGCCAAAAGTGCAGAAAAAAATCCCCATCCAAGTCGATTGTAGAGTTTACCGATTAAAATTATTGGGATAACTATTAGGGACCCGAAAATTGGAGGCATAAAAAGCATAGTCCGGTCTAAACTCCAACCTGTGATTTTCATTACCCCGATTGTAATAAAGGTTAAACCAGGAGGAGTTCCTTCCATTCGGGGGTTAAAAGGGTGCATTCCGTAAAGTAATTTTTGGACCCACGCTCCAAAATGATATCCATCGGGATTGGTAATCATTAATTCACCGTGCCAGTGGTAAAATTTTAACGGCTCCAACAGGTGGTAGGTCCAGAGGTGAAGGAGGTATACAAATAGATAGGCAATTCCAATCAGTCCCAAAAGGAATAAATTCTCCCAATAAATTGTTTTAATTCCTCCTATTTGTCTGGAAAGGGAAGTGGTATAAAAAAAGCCCCGTCTAAAGGGAGTTCCATTTTTCCCTCTTCTCTCCCCTATTTTTTTCTCCCCCTTTTCCCTTTTATCCGCTTCTTTTTCTTTCCTATTCCCTTTTATTTCCCAATCCCCTTTCCCTTTTCGGGAATTTTTTTCTCCCATTTTCCCTTTCTGACCGGCAATTGAAAGGTTTTTTTTTCTTTTTGGAAAATCAAAACCCATCGGTAACCCTTTGGTCTACAATTTCACACATCATATGTCCGATTAAAATATGCATCTCTTGGATTCTGGGAGTATTTTGGGAGGGAACTATTATGTTTATATCTCCCATTTTTCCCAATTTACCTCCCCCTTTTCCGGTTAAGGTGACCACCTTTAATCCTATTTCCAATCCCTTTTCTACTCCAGCTATTACATTGGGAGAGTTACCACTGGTAGAAAGGGCAATAATTAAGTCCCCTTTTCGTCCCAATCCTTCCACTTGCCGGGCAAAAATCTCCTTAAAAGCGTAATCGTTTCCAACTGCTGTTAAAATAGAGGTATCGGTTGTCAATGCAACTGCTGGAAGACCCGGTCGTTCCCGTTTATACCTTCCTACCAGTTCGGCTGCGATATGTTGGGCATCGGAGGCACTTCCTCCATTGCCAAATAGAAGGATTTTTCCCCCTTGGAGAATGGTTTGTGCCATTAAATTGCCTCCTTCTCCAATCTCTTCAATTAAATCCTTTAACCTTTCTGCTACTTCAATATGTTCTTCTAACCAGTTTAAAACCATTTTATCCCTTTTGACGATTTTTTTAAGAAGGAATGCCCTTTTGTCGGATTTTTTCAATCAGGGAGGTGGTCGAATGTCCTTCGATATAATCAATTAATTCCACTTGCTCCACCAAATCCCTTCCTACTACCGGTTTATTTCGATAGTCTCCTCCCTTTACCAGAATTGAAGGTTTTATTACCTCAATTAACCGGTAGGGAGTTTTTTCCTCAAATATTACTACAAAGTCCACCACCTCCAGACTTGCCAATAGATAAGCCCGATGATATTGGGAGTTAATTGGACGCTCCTTTCCTTTCAATTTTCGAACCGATAAATCGGAGTTTAAACCGACAATTAAAACATCTCCCAATCCTTTCGCCTGTTGAAGATATTTAACGTGTCCGTAGTGGAGAAGGTCAAAACAGCCGTTGGTAAAAACTATCCTTTTCCCTTCCCTTTTTAATTCCTGTGCCAATTTTCCGATTTTTTCAAAAGAGACTATTTTATAGTCGACACTATTTTCTATCCGTTTTTGAAACTCCATTACCTCTCCCAATCGGACTACTACACTCCCAATTTTACCAATTGCAACTGCCGCCGCTCCATTGGCAAAATGAATTGCACTTTCCAAACTTTCTCCTCGCTCTAAACTGTATCCCAGGGCTGCTAAAACCGTATCCCCTGCTCCGGTTACATCGTAAACCTCCCGGGCAAGGGTCGGAATTTTTTGGAATTGTTCTCCAAAGAGTGCCATTCCCTCTTCCGATAGGGTTACCAAAAGGTAGTCTAAATTCAACCGCTCCTTCAATTCCCATCCAGCCTGTCGAAGGGTTAGGTCGTCGGTAATAGGATAACCAACTGCTTCTCCCAGCTCCTTCCGATTCGGTTTTAATAACCACCCATTTTTATACTTTTCCCAATCCTGTTTTGGGTCGATAATAGTTTTTATTCCATGTCGATTGGCAAATTTGATAATTGCAGAGGTGAGACGGGGCGTTAAAACTCCCTTTCCATAATCGCTCAGTAGAAGGAGGGAGAGACGGGAACGATTCTTTTCTAAAAATTTTAAAATTTCCTCTTCCCAGTGGCGGTCAATTGATTGAATTTGTTCCCGGTCCACCCGCACCAATTGGTGATTTCCTACAATTACCCGACTTTTGATAATTGTTTCCCGGTTCCGGTCTACAAAAATTCCGTCGGTTTCAATTCCCTTTAAAAGCTTTAAAAGCCGTTCCTTTCCCACTTCTCCAATAACTCCGATTGGAAGGACCTTTCCTCCCAATCCAGCTAAATTTAAAACCACATTTCCCGCTCCTCCTGCCCGGTCCTCTTCCCGAAAAACATTTACAACCGGAACAGGTGCTTCCGGTGAAATTCGGTGACTGGTCCCAAAAATGTAGTGGTCGACAATAAAATCTCCAATTACCCCAATCATTTTGCCACTTTCTCTTGAAAAATCTGTTCTATGGTTGGAAGATAAGCCCCAATTCCCTCCTCCAATGAATAGGCTGGAGAATAGCCCAAATCCCGACGGGTATTGGATATATCCCCTTCGGTAAAAAATTGATACTGATGGCGGTAAGGATTGGGAATCCATTCTATTTCCCGCTCAATTCCCAACTTTTCCATTAAAATTTTGGTTACTTCATAAAAGGTCCGGGCTTTTCCTGTGCCGACATTAAAAGTTCCACTTATTCCAGAAAGTTTCCCGGCAACTGCTCCCTTTAAATTGGCTTGAATTACATCCTCTATAAAGACAAAATCCCGGTAAATTTTTTTACTCCCTTCAAAAAGTCTCGGAGCTTTTCCCTCTAAAAGTTGCAATCCCAATTGTAAAATCATAGAGGCGGTTTTTCCCTTCCAATACTCTCCCGGTCCGTAAACATTAAAATAGCGGAGTCCTATAATTGGAAATTGTTCCATACTTCGCCATTTTTCCGCCAATCGGTCCATCATTAACTTGGAAAAGCCGTAAACGTTTAAAGGGGCTTCCATTCCAATCCGATGGGGACCCGGAAGATTGCCGTAAACCGCTCCGCTGCTGGCATAAACCATTACAGCCCCATTTCTCTTTGCCAGTTTCAATAAATCCCGAAAGGCGTTGAGATTGACCCTCATTACCTCTTCTTGGTTTTGAGCAGTAGTATCGGAAATAGCCGCTTGGTGGAAGATAAAATCGATGGAATAGGAATTTAATTGTTTTAAATCGGCTGAATTGGCAATATCACCGACAATTATTTCCCCGGTAAAACCAATTAAATTTTCAAAATGTCCAAGGGTTTTTAAATTCCCGTTTTCGAATCGTTCTCCACTCCGGAATTTATCGAAAACGATTATACGGGCTTTAGGATAGTGATATTGGAGGTAAAGGGCTAAATTACTGCCAATAAAACCTCCTCCTCCGGTAATGAGTATTGTTTTATTGTTAAAGTCGTAATTGGGTTTAAATTTGGGATTCTTAATCCAGTCTGGAATTGAACTCAAATCCTCCTCCATTCCATTTTTATTTTTTCTTTTAGAGTCATTGAATAGTTTGTCCATTTTTACTCCTTTTTATAAAGTTTGCCCAATTCTCTTTTACCTTTCTAATCCTTTTTTTGCCCTTTCCTATTATGGGAAACTGATTTTTAATTTTAGCCGATTTAGGGATTAAAACCGGAGTAGAGGTAAAATATCGGTAGGAGTGGAAATTACCGCTGATATTTTGACTCCAGCTCTCTCTCCCGCTTGTCGATCCCGTTCCTTATCTCCTACCATAATCGATTGGTTGAGGTCTATTTGATATTTTTCAGCCAATTGGAGAATCATTCCCGGAGCCGGTTTTCGACAATTGCATCTATCGGTTGGGAGATGAGGGCAGTAGGCAAAATCGGTAATTTTTACTCCTTCCCGCTGGAATTCCTTTTGAATAAATTCCATTAATTCCAAAAATTCCTGTTCAGTATAGTAACCCCGTCCAATTCCCGATTGGTTGGTTACAATAAAAAGGGAATAACCCAGTTGTTGGGCTTCCCTCAATACAGGGAAAATTCCCGGACGGAAAATTAATTCCTCCCGTCGGTAAACATATCCCAAATCTTCGTTAATTACTCCATCCCGGTCCAGAAAAAGTCCCTTTGGTTTTACCATTTTTTCCCTTTTTTTTCTTTTACGTTCCTGTTTCCCTTTAAAACTCCCTTTTATTCCCTTTTACTCCCTTTAAAACTCCCTTTTCAATTATAATCCCTTTCGGGCTTTCCTTCCACTATAAATTGTGTATTATATGGAAAAAGGGTGGAAGTGAAGGAGCAGGAGTATTTTTTTTACCAATTGAATAAATTTTTCCCAATTTTTTACTTCAGTCTACTTTACCTCTATGGAATTAAATATCTCAATTTCTCATGTATCGATAGAATTGGAATGGAACAATTTCCGATTCTAAAAAAGTTAATTGGGGTTACCATCCCAATCTTTGCAGAGCAATTTAAGATTTTAGGGGTTCGGCTCTACCCTCTCCTTTTTTCTATTGGCTCTTATCTCCTTTTCCTTTCAATTATAAAAAAGCGGTTTCATCGGGAGAGGGAAGTTTTTTATATCGGCTCCCTCTTTCTTCTCCTCCCGGGAACGATTATTTCCACTTTAATAGTCAATAAGGGAGCTGTCCTCCTTTTTTTAACCTTCCTAATTTTTAAATTTTATTTGGAAGGATATCGATTTCTCACCATTACTCTTTTACTCCTCTACCCATTGGTAGACCGGGCAATGTTAACCCTTTTGACCGGTTTTTTGGTCTATGCCCTTTGGCAAAAAAATTGGCGGTTAGGGTTGGTTACAACAATCGGATTGGCGGAAAATCTTTATTTTTATCCTCTCCACATCGGAGGGATACCGCGAAACCATTTTACCACCCTTCTTTTAACCTATTCCGCTATCTATTCTCCACTTCCGTTTTTTTATTTTCTCTACACCCTTTACCGGACAACTTTAAACAATCGAAAAGGGATAATCTATTTTATTACTGCCAGTGCTTTTATCCTCTCCCTTCTCCTCTCTTTCCGACAAAGAATACAGATTGACGATTATGCTCCCTTTACCCTTCCCTTTATTGTTTATTTAATCCAACAATTTCTTACTTCCTATCGGGTTCGATTAAAACCCTTCCGCCAAGGATATCGGTGGCTTTTTATCGGAATGTTTTGCTCCATTCTTTTTACCGATTTAATGCTTTTTTTAAACCCTTTTCGAAATGAAATTGGAAGTAGTTACTACTTTACTAAAGGATTGGCTAATCGGATTGAACGGGAATATCACTGCTTTCCCATTTGCTCCAACCAATTTCTCTGCTCGGCTCTCCGATTCTACTCTTCCAAAATTGAACCTTCCCTCCCTTCCTGTTCTATTTTTTACTCCAAACGGAAGGGAGAGGTGGAAATAGAGTTCAATTCAACTGGTCAAAGGGTAAAAAAAACAATTCCAATCTCCCAGTTAACCACTCCCAATTTTTAACCTTTCCTCGAGGAGATTTAACAGTTATGTTTTTGAAAAAAAATTCCCTTTACCAGATTGGGAAGAAGAGTTCCAATCTTTTTTTTGGAGCCCGACAGTTCCACTTTTGGGAGATTTGGAAATAGGATGGTCAACCGGTTGTAATCACTTCCAAAGGGATGCTCTGAAATATAATTTAAACAAATAGCATCCAACCCTTTTCGTTCCATTGTTTTAAAAGCCCTTTTTTCTCCTTCCTGTTGGTCTACCTCCGCTTTAAACCCGATTTTTATAAAATTAAACCCTTTTAAATTTTCCAAAACATCAATGTTTTGCTCCAACTGGAGTTTGAATTTTTTTCCCACCTTCTCCTTTTTTAATTTACCGGGAGTATAGGGAGGACGATAATCGGCAATAGCAGCCGCCATAATTAGACAGTCGGGTTGGTGCCGGACAATCTCCCTTAAATAGTCTTCTCCCCGTTCCACTTTTATAACTTTAATATCGGTTGGTAAATTGTAATGGGTTACTGAAGAGATTAAAACCACCTTTGCTCCAGCCAGATAGAAACCTAAGGCAATTCCCTCTCCCATTTTTCCAGAAGAATAGTTGGTAATACATCGGACATCGTCTATCGGTTCCTTACTTCCGCCAGCAGTTATTACAACCTTTTTTCCCTTCCAAAATTTATCCCGATGGAGTGTTCTTAATCCCCACCAAAAAATCTCCTCCGGCTCAGCCATTTTTCCCTCTCCCACTTCTCCACAGGCTAATTCTCCAATACCGGAAGGGATTATCGGCAATATTCCCAGACTCCGCTGGGTGGTAGGGTGATAAATCATTTGGGTATTTGCCGATGGTGCGAAAAGGGTCGGAGCGGTAGTGGCAAGATAGACTTGTAACGGTAGGTTATCTCCGATACCCGCCACTCCCTTGTTTAGAGTATTAGCGGTTGCCGGAGCAATAATGTATAAATCTGCCCATCGGGCGTAACCGATATGGTTAACCTCCCCATCCCACTGTTCATTTGCCCGGTGGAGAACCGGCTCTCCAGTTAGAGTCTCAAAGGTAAGGGGAGTTATAAATTTTTTTGCGTCTTCACTCATAACCACCCGAACCCTATGTCCTTCTTTTTTAAAAAGTCTGACCAATTGACAACTTTTGTAAACAGCAATACTCCCGGTTACTCCGATTAAAATATTTTTTTCTTCCACCGATTTTCCTTTTTTATCGATTTTCCTTCGCGACTACCAATCCTATAATTTTCCTCCATTCCCTTTTTTCATTTTTTAAAGATTGTAACCTCTCCTCCCATTCCCACCAATACTCCAGGAGTTGGTGCGGTAAAACCAATCTTTACATAAAACCGTTGGGACAGTTTTGTAAACTCCCCACTACTAAAATCCCGAGGTACTAAAGCAAAGGTGGCGGCACTAACCGGTAAAATCTGGACAACTTTTCCCGGAAAATCCCGGTCTAAACTATCGATATGGACTGTTGCCCGACTCCCAATCCCTATCCCTTTTAATTTAGTCTCCTCCAATAAAACCAGTGCATAAATTTTCCGGGGATTTACCACTGCCACCACCTGTTCCCCTGCCGATACAATCTCCCCTTCCCGTTTAAATTTTTTGGCTACCACTCCATCAATTGGAGAATAGAGGTAACCATCCTTTAAGTGAAGTTTTAAAACCTGCAACCGTTTTCCAATTTCTTCCAACTGGGCTTTTTTAACTCCAATTGCCCTCTCCAATCGCTCTACCTCCAATCCCTTTACTTTTACAATATCGAGTTCAATTTTTAATCCTTTTAATTTAGACCTCAACCCTTTTAAACGGTAGGAGAGAACTTGATATTTGGTTTCCACCTGTTCCAATTTTTGAAGGGCTATTTTCCCTTGGTGGTAGAGATGTTTAAACCGGTCATAATCCCGTTTCAGTTGGGTCAATTCCCTTTCGGAAGCTCCAATCTCTCCTTTTAACTCTTCTATTCTGGCACTAATCAACCGCTTTTTTAGCTCTAATTCCTGCTTCAGCTCCATCTGTTGTAATTTTAAACTGGTCAATCCCTCCCTTATTCCCCTTCGACGGGCTTCTATTCCCTCAATTTGTCGTTTTAACTCCTCCTGCTCCAATTGGGCAATTAAATCCCCTTTTTGGATAGGTGCTCCCTCTGAAATATAAATCCTTTCGATTCTGCCGGGACGTTTAAAACCTAAAAACTTTAAACTATCCGATTTAATAAAAACCGCATTGCTGGTAACACAGTGGAAACTCCGGTAAATGTAGTATCCAATTCCTCCCCCTGCACCTATTAATAACAGGATAATAGCTCCTACTATCCTTTTTTTCACCAATTATCTCCATATGGAGATAGAATGGGGAGTATAGCTTACCAATTCTGCTCCAACAAATTGGAGTTTTAAAATCGGATTGGTATCTCCCTTTAGAATAGCTCCCTTTTTATCCCTAAAAGTATAGAGATAGATATCCTGTCCCCGATAGGTGTAGGCAAGTCCCTTATCCCCCCAAAGGGCGACTGCCGTTGGAAGTGCCGGATTGTTGCCATAATAAATTTTCCGCGAGAGTCGACGGAGATAGTAGGGTTTACCTTCCTCCCCTTCCCGATAAACTACGACCCGTCCGTCAAAAGCTCCGACCCCGATGAGGTGGAAGCCGTAAGCAACAGCCATCGGTTCCCGTTTAGTTACTCCTTTTAATCGATAGAGAAGTTTCCCATCTTTTGCCCGATATATTTTAATCTCTCCATTACTTCCCACTACTCCGATTTTAGAATAGGTTCGGTCAATTTCCATACGGGTTGGACCTGGAAGTTGGGTTTCCAATCGCCAAACCACCTGTTTAGTTTTGGTATCGATGACTGCCAATCCTCCTTTTGCTCCAATCAGAGCAATTCGGGACGGGGTTATAAATCTTATTTGTATAAAGGGTAAATCTGTTTCCACCAAAAATTTAGCCCGTTTCCGGTCTACAATAAAAATTCGTCTCCGATTTAAATCTCCCTTTCCCAAAACTGCAATTTTGCCAGATGGGGTAATGTCCAAATCGTAAAGGGGCATCGGAATCAGCACATTTTGGGCAAATCCGTGGATTTTGGGAAGGATAACTTTATAAAGTAAATTGGAAAGTTTTCGATAATTTCGGACCTCTAAATTTCCATCCCGTCCCACCACAATTACTGAGCCATTGGTAGTAGCTACTCCTATCGGTTTTTTAAAATAGACTTTATGGTAGAGACTCAATCCCCATCCCATTCCCATACTTGCAACAATTAAAACCAATTTTCGAACCATCCCAGCCTCCACAACTTTTTTCCAAATTATAGCCGATTGGAGTTTTAGGGCGAAAAATTGGCTTTAGGGTCGACCCCCAAAAAGGCGAATTGAATTAGGGAATTGTCGGAGGCAGTTCCCTTATCGGTAGGTCCCAAGTGAATTCCAGATTTTTAACTTGCCGGACCATTGGATTGGGTATTGGGTCGATATTATTGTCGGTTATATACCAATTATACCCCAGATTGGTTTAAACTTTTTCCGGTTGAAAGGTTGTTTCTGGTACCTCTATCCGATGTTTACATTTTAAACATTGGTAAAACCGTCCCTTTTTTAACTCCTTTAATCCCATCAGATATCCACATTTAGGGCAGGGAACTGGAGCCGGTTTAAGGGAGGTGGCAAATCGACATTTGGGATAGTTGGCACAACCATAAAACTTGCCCTTTTTAGAGTATCGGACCACAATCTGACCGCCACATTCGGGACATTGAACCCCTTCTACTGTTTCAAGGGTCAGCGGTTTTAAGGGTCGAGTATATCGACACTTGGGAAAATTTTTACAACCGATAAACTCCTGCCCATACCGGTTTTTCCGAATTACCAACTCTCCCCCACACTTTGGGCACCGCTCCCCGGTCGGTTTTTCCACTTTTTGGGAGGGAATTTCCATTTCTCCCCGTTTAATCTGCTCTTCAAAAGGATAGTAAAACTCCCGTAAAACCTCCTGCCACTCTTTCGAACCGGTAGCAATTTGGTCCAACATTTCCTCCATTTCAGCCGTAAAATGGGAGTCCACAATTTCCGGAAAATGTTTTTCCAAAAGTTGGATAACTTTAAAGGCGGTTTCGGTAGGTTTTATCCGCCGTTTTTCCAACTGAATATAGTTTCGCCGTTTTAAAAGGGTCATTGTGGGAGCATATGTAGAAGGTCGCCCTATCCCCAATTCCTCCATTTTTTTTATTAGGGACGCTTCTGTATATCTCTCTGGAGGATTGGTGGAATGTTTAGTATATTTTACTTTTTCAGGAGTCAACTCCTCCCCCAGTTGAAAGGAGGGCAGTTTTTTTTCTTCAGAAGGGAGACCGGTCAATTGATAAAATCCTTTTTCCACCAACTTGCGACCGGAAAGTTTAAATTTACCATTTTTGCCTCCAAGGCTTACCAATTTAATTTGGTAGGTCGCCGGTTTCATTTGGGAGGCTAAAAACCGGGTGTAAATGAGTCGGTAGAGTTTTAATTCGTCAGAAGAGAGGTAACCCTCCAACTCCTCCGGGGTTAAATCGAGGTGGGTTGGACGAATCGCTTCGTGAGCCTCCTGAGCGGACCTATTTTTAGTTTTAAACTGTCGTAACTCCACAAATTCCGGTCCAAACCGTTCAGAAATAACCCTTTTAGCCTCCTGTTGGGCTTCCGGTGCAATGTGGAGACTGTCGGTCCGCATATAGGTAATTAACCCAACCTTTCCGATGGGAGTATCCACCCCTTCGTAAAGTTTTTGGGCTATTTCCATTGTTTTTTTGGGAGAAAATTTTAATTCGGAAGAGGCGACTTGTTGAAGGGTGGAGGTCATAAATGGTGGAGGTGGAGTAATCCGTTTTAACCGTTTTTCAACTTTTTCCACCCGGTACTGGTCAATGGAGAGGAGTTTAGCCCACTCCTTCGCCTCCTTTTCCTCCACAAGGGTGAATTGCTCCACCTTTTTTCCCTGAAATTCGACCAATTTTCCCTCCACTCCTTTAAAAAAACCTTCAATTGAGTAGTATATTTTGGGCTTAAATTGGAGTATTTCCCGTTCCCGGTCCACAATCAGTTTGAGGGTAGCACTCTGGACGCGACCGGCACTCAACCCCCGTTGCAATTTTTTATTGAGTAGAGGAGAGAGTTTATACCCGACAATCCGGTCCAAAAGTCGACGAGCCTGTTGGGCGTTGACCCGGTTGAGGTCTATTGTGCGGGGGGTTTTGAGGGCTTCCCGAATAGCTCTGGGAGTAATTTCGTGGAACACAATCCGGGGAAGGGTAGTCGGGTCCCGTCCCAGCAAAATTCCCAAATGGTAACCTATTGCCTCCCCTTCCCGGTCCTCATCGGTGGCGATAAAAATCTGGTCCGCTCCCTTTACCTCCTGTTTTAATTGGTTGACAATCTGCCGACGGGTAGAGGAAACCACATATTGGGGAGTAAAACTACCCTTTTCAATTTTAATACCGAACCGCCGTTCTGGTAAATCCCGAATATGTCCCTTTGTAGCCAATACTTTAAACTCATCCCCTAAAAAAGAAGAAATGGTTTTGGCTTTGGAAGGGGATTCCACCACAATCACCTTCTTTCCCACAACTACCCTTTACAATTTTGGAGGAAATAATAACACAAGGGAAGAGGAGGTTAGGGTTAAAAGTGCCAATTGTATGCAACTTCTTTTACCTATATTTCCTTTTCCCTTCCCTTTCCCAATTTTCCTATTTTCCATCTCCCAATTCCCTCCTTTCCCTTCCCATTATGCCATTTGAATTTAAATCAACCCAAGTTATAAGCAGAGTGGAGAATCCGGGTAGCCTCCTCCCCTTTCGACTTTTCCACCACCATCGAAATTTTAATTTCACTGGTGCTAATCATTAAAATATTTATTCCCCGCTCCGCCAACGCCCGGAAAGCGGTAGCCGCCACTCCCGAATGGCTTTTCATTCCAATTCCAATTACACTCACTTTTGCAATATCAGGAGCAATTTCCACCTTTTCCGCTTTTTGCCGGTAGTCTTCTAATGCCACAACTGCCCGTTTTAATTCACTTTCCGGCACTGTAAAGGTTATATTGGCTTTTCCATCCTGTCCCACATTTTGGACAATCATATCAACATTGATATTTTGGTCTGCCAATTTGCCGAAAATATCGGCACTAATCCCCGGTCGGTCCTCCACTCCGTAGATAGAAATTCGGGCTTGATTTTTGTCGAGTGCAACCCCTCTTACGACCACTTTTTCCATATTTTTATCCTCCTTTACAATTAGAGTGCCCGGTTTAAAGGGTTCAAAAGTGGATTTAACTTCTATTGCCACCTCTAACTTCATTCCCAATTCCACTGCCCGGGCTTGCATTACCTTTGCTCCAGTGGATGCCATTTCTAAAACCTCTTCATAGGAGATAATCGGTATCTTTTTAGCCTCCGGCACAATTCGCGGGTCGGCTGTATAAATTCCGTCCACATCGGTATAAATTTCGCACCGGTCCGCTCCAATCGCTCCCGCTATTGCTACCGCGGTCAAATCGCTTCCCCCTCTTCCAAGGGTCGTAACCTCTCCTTCCTCATTAATTCCCTGGAAACCGGCAATAATGACTACTTTTCCTTCATTCAGTAGGGAAGTGATTCGCTGGCTGTCTATCTCCTTTATCCGGGCTTTTGTAAAATCACTGGTGGTTTTAATTCCGGCTTGCCGACCGGTGAGGGCAATTGCGTCTATTTGACGAGCGTGAAGGGCAATTGATAAAAGGGCGGAAGTAATTCTTTCTCCACTACTTACCAATAAATCCAACTCCCGTTGGGGTGGAAGGTCGGTAAAATGATGGGCATATCTGAGAAGTTTATTGGTCTCCCCTGCCATTGCCGAAACCACTACCACCACCTCATTTCCCTGTTGACAGGTCTCCTCTACAATTTTTGCTACCCTTTCAATCCGTTCCAAGTCTCCAACGCTTGTGCCTCCAAATTTTTGAACAACAACCATAGTTTAACTACCCTTTTCCTGATTGGTTATTTTTCCAGCTCCA
>Ga0256828_1000513_pt1 | contig 25509 bp, 32 predicted proteins | sample CV88metaG_FD_185993 | JGI IMG/M metagenome (GOLD analysis project Ga0256828, IMG submission 185993) | Hydrothermal vent microbial communities from East Pacific Rise, Pacific Ocean - CV88 | ecosystem: Environmental > Aquatic > Marine > Hydrothermal vents | place: Pacific Ocean: East Pacific Rise...
TCATAATGTGGATTATCGTTTAATAAACTATCCCAGTATTTTGCCATTTTTATAATTTTTTTTACGTTTGGATGCTTACCTACCAAAAATGAAGATAGTGGCCAATGTTCCGGAGCGACTTTTTCAAAAAAATCAAACGGTCCCCATCGAGGATTTCTATATTGTGGATTAAAATTATCCCAACCTTGATTACCAGGAAGCATTCTTTTTATCCAATCATTTGGACTTAAATCAAATTGTTCAAGTACTTTAAAAAATAAAGCGACTTTTGGATTACTTGACCTTATATTTATATCGTCATTAAACATATCTTTCCTTATATATTAAAATAATTTCGTTTAAGAAATTTTAGAAAAGCTTCTAAATATTCGATTTGTAATTTTTCTCCTCTTGGGGAACCACCGATACTTTTATGACCACCAGCTTTTTTACCAAAGAATGATTGCAGTGGTTCTATAACTCCATTTTGTCCAAAATATTTTTTAGCAAGTTCCTCATTTTGACAAGCCAATGTAATACTATTACTACCGGTATTATACTGTAATATCATATCGTACACCAAACCATTATTTAAATAACGATCGGTTACCGAAGTATTACTAATATAGGTTACTAGTATTTTCGGAATACACAACTCAATTTCGGTAATATCTTTTAAAAAATCGTTTTCGTTAATTCCTTGTAAAAGATATTTTTTAATATCTTCTGGAACACCAAGAATAATATAATCCCTAATACGAAGTATTAATTTATGAATATCTTTTGATAAACTATTTGGATTAATTTTCCAAAAATTAATTAGACTAGTAATTGCTAAAAGTTTAATATGATTAGGATTATTATAATCAAGTACTTCATTTTTAAATTTATAAAATCCATTTATATCCAAATAAGCTACTAGTTCGCTAATTTTTCTAGCGGTCTCTGTGTTTTTTAAATAACCACCTGCCCACATAATACCAAATACCGTATCTAAATCAACATGACTAATTATAAAATTATTATATTTATAATTAACTGGAGAATAATCATCTGGTATTAATATAGTACTGGCTGGTTTATTATTCGATAATTTTCCATGATGGAGCAGTTCTAGAACTGCTCCATCTTTCTTACCAAAATAATCGTCCCCATATTCTGTTTCTACTGCCACGACATCGGTCATAGTTTTAGAAAGTTTTACGGCATGTTCATACGTGGCTCCTAATTTTACTTCAATCATGAAGTCTCCTTTATTTAACTTAAGCTACTTCATTTTGATCGTCCGAACCATTTTGATTCTCCAAATAATCAAAGATTTTAAAATCTTCTTTTTTTAAAGTAATGTTCTCCGGAAGATGATCTAAAATTTCCGGATAAATTAGAAACGCGCCGTTGATAAAATCAAAGATTTTGTTTTTGAATTCATCATTTTTGATAAATGCTTCTAGTATCTCTTTTGAAAATTCTAAATTTTCAGCTGTTTCGTAATCTTTAGATTCGAATACTTCTAGTTCGAATTCCTCCGGTACTTCATCTATTACCATATTTTCAGTACTTCTTGCGCTTTCGTTTCTTACTTTAAGATCAACTCTTTTAAAATCTTCAGATAGTAATCTAATTTTTACAACATTTGTACTTTGCTCCATTTCCCCATCTTCGTTTTGTACTTCGGTTGTAATTTTTTTAAGAAACACATACTCTCCAAAAGCAATATATGAATCAAAATCAAATACAACATTATCAAAAGTTTGGTTTTTATAGATTAAATCATAACTTCTTTCGTATTTAATAGTAATGCTTTTATAAGCGAATGCAATTTTTACAAGACCAACTATAATATTGATCAATGCTTGTTTATTATCCTTAAAACTTTTAAGAAGAATACTCGCATTGTTTTTATCAATAACATAAAAGAAGTTTTTGATTTCTGTAATATCCTGTTGAATATTTAAAAGATATTTTTGAGCTTTAAAAATACTCATGTATGAATTGCCGGAAATTTTAGCTGGCTGAACCTTAGATGTAAGTAAGTTGTTAACCATAACTGAATTGCGCGGTGGTTTAATACGGCTAATGTTGATGCGTTTTACCGCTTCTAGAATTCTTGGTGTGAGTTCTCCAAATGGTCTTAAATACTGACCCATCTCTTGAATTTTTGCTTTACCCCTTTCGCGGTTTTGGAATAAGGAAATACTTTCATCGTAAGTATAGATATCCCTTTCAAAATCCCTAATCTTATTGATAATCTCTTCTTCCGAAATACTTACTTGCTGTGGTTCAGCGTAATCTTGTACATCATCTTCTCTTGTTAAACCGACAGAATCATTTGTTGTTAAACTAGTTCTAATTGCTGGTCTTGGATCTTCCGCAGTAGTTTGAATAATGCGTTGTCCAATATTGATTTCCGCTTCGTTTGCTGGTACTTCTCTCGTTTCGTTTTCTGTTGTTAATGTAGACATTATATGTCTCCTTTTTTTAATTTAATTTTTATTTTTTACTAAAAATAAAGAAAAAAATAATAAATATAAACCGTGGTTTATATTTATCTGATATTAAGATATCTATACAATCATGTCCTTATTTTAAAGACAAGATTGGTAAAGGGCTTCGGCCCTTTACGTAAATTCCATACCAATCATTCTTAATGCAGTGTTAATAGTTTTCTTAGTAACACTTTGATATTTTTGCTTCATATTATATTTGCCATCTTTAATAATTTTCATTAAGAAAGTTTCCTTATCTTCTTGAGAATCTGATTTAAAAGTATATAATTCTTTTAGTACTGCGTTATTATGTCGGTGCGAAAATAACGAAGCGGTACTTTGCCAACTTAAATGTTGTCCACCTTCTGCTTTTCTACCCTTAGCTGGTTGACCAGTATTTTTACTATAATTGTTTGCAAAAGATACTGAATTGTATTTAGAATTGCTGGTATGGTATAATTTAATTAAGTAATTTTCGCCATACTGCAATTTAGCCTTCGTTTCGTAATAACTTTTAATATCATTCTTTCTAAAAATAGTATTTTCCAAATTTAAGAAAGCTCTTAGATAAGTAGTAAATGCTCCAGTAAAAGTAATGTCCTTTTTAGAAGTTAAATTAACATTAAATGTTGATTCGTACTTATTCATTTTTTTCATAAATTCATAGTAAGGAATATTGGCAAAATTACTAAAAAATAAATATAAACCATTTTTATCAATATCATCCAGTACCGGACTAATGGTTTCATTACTAGATAGTAAATTCATTATAGTGTTGTAATATTCTGGATCCGTATCTTTAATAAAAAGTTCCGCCACTAAATGAAGCTTTTCTATTCTTAAAACATTATCAGATTTTTCGATATCTCTAATAATTTTACTTAAATTTAATTCATAAATACTTCCCCAGTTATTACGACCAAATATACCAAGAGAGTTAAAAACAACATCAAATGGTTTTTCAGTATCTGGATTTTTAGGCATAAGTTCATCCGGAACTATTAAAGCAACCGTTCCCTTACCCGCATAAAGATTACTAAATTTATCACCTTTGGTTGTTCCAGTAGTATACGAGATATCTAGTTCTACTATATAATCTAAAAATTCAGGATCCACTGAGTACTGTAATTGAAATTCTTCTATTAAGTTTTTACTTGGATTTTTCATTTGAAAATATTGTGATTCTATACCATCGATGTATTCTTCAACGTCTTCTTCTTTTAAACCAAGAGATAAGAATTTCAATCGAAGACTTTCAATATCTTTAAGTTGAATATTATAATAATATTCTAATTCTGTTATTAATTCTGAAGTATAAAAATAATCTTTTCTTTTCTCGTCAAATGATTTATCCGTTAATTTATGAACTTTAATTCTCTCAACTTTTCCATTTTTAATACCTTCTACTCCCTTAGTATAATACTTGGATTCGGTACTCTCATCAATATTGATTAATTCGGTTAGGAAGAAATCTTCCATATCAATATTATAATATTTAGCGATTTTATCCGTATCGTCTAAAGTTTCTCCAAGTAATGGAAAATAGGATTCACTTTTTTTATTTTTAATAAATTTCATAAATTTTGTAATCGGTATAAAAATCTTTTCACTGTATTCGATTTCGGTTTTCTTAGCAAAGCTTTCTGAAATTGCTATAGCATCATCGGCATTGAAACCGAAAAAAGTACTAAATAATATATCGGCTCTGTACCCAACTCTTGGTAGTTGAGTCTCTGGGATATAGTTACTATAATCAAAAAGAACGTCTCCTTTTTTAAAAGACATCCCTTCGGTTACACAATACTTAAGAGAAAGACTATTATTAATTAACTTTTTATACAATGGTATATGTTTTAATTCCATTTTCTTTTCAGTAATATAATAAATAATAAGCAGCTCATCTTTTCTAAAGATAACTATTCCGTCTTCCTCGGCTATTTCCTGGTACGGTGATTGAATAGCGCTAAGATCTTTATAATTTTTATCAATGATGAATGGTGTTTCGGTTTTTTTCGAAATTACTAATTGTCCCATCTGTTTATTTTCCATATTGAGTCTCGATGCATCCACGCTGGATGCAAAAGGGCAAAATATTTCAACTGCTGGGCTAAATAAAACTACGTTTTTATCATCTTGATTATTATTCATCTATATTCCTTTTAATATTATATTGTGTTATCTTAACCAATATTTTTTTCATGTAATGCTTTTCTTAAATCTTCTCTTAATTTATGAATTAATTTAAAAGAATTTCTAGAGTCCATGATTTTATTTAAATCATCTGCTTGATCTTTATCATCTCTAAATGTAATAAATCGTGGATGCATCAAACTATAATAGTCGTTTTTATCAGATTTGGTAATATCGTTTGCTTCGCCTTCGCAAATTTTACCCAAGTACTTCTCTTGGTTTTCCCAAATCTCTTTTTTAAGATCTTTATCGATTCCGGATAAATTGGTTTTAACCAAACCATCTTCGGATTCGCAAACCAATGCTCCTAATGTATCTTTTCTCTTACCTTCTTCAAAACCAACCACACGTAAATCAAAATCAAAAATATTTTTAAATTTGATACAGTTCGCAGAATGTCCTATCTCGAAAGGAGCTTCCGATATTTTAAAAATAATACCTTCCTTTCCTTCCTGCAATTGTTTCTCGAAGAAATCAATTATTGTTTCAAAATTGCTTTTTGAAATAGTTTTTGTATTTATTATTTGAAGTAATTCTCCATCATTAATCTCTTTAAAAGAATTCAAAGCATTTTCCAATCTATAAAATCGAGGTCCGTTATATGGTTGAGAGAAAGTATATGATGGTGAAGTAAGATCCCAAACGGTATATCTAATCTTTTTTCTCATTTCCGCATCGGAAATACCAAAGACCTTTTTAAATTCGGCTTTATATTTTTTAAATTCTTTTGGATCTTCCTTTTCTTTAATACTTAATGTAGTTAAAGCTTTAAAAATACCATTTGCTTCTAAACGGTTTGGATATCCATCTACCGTCAGTTCACCATGCAGAGTTACAATATCTTTTTTTGAAACGAAATTATTTTTCTCCAAAAATATTCTAAAATCTTTGAGTTGGCTCAGAATTTTTTTATCTTGGAACATAATTTCTTTTAATCGCCTACTGATAAATTGACCAGTACTTAAATTAGCAAATGCAAATAAGCCATCTGCTTTTTCTTGAACTAATCCAAATGTTTCTCCTTCGCTAATGGTTTCTGTATTTTGGTATATATTTACCCTATTAATTAAATCTAAAAATCCGTTAAATCCAACTGCTCCCATATACTCGGCAGTTGGAATACACTTTGGAATAACTTGATTAATTAATCTAACTCCCAATCCAATATCTAAATCTCTATCTAGAATCATTTTAAGAAATATTTTTGTATTTTGATTACATGAATCGTAAAGTTCTATTAATGCTTTTTTCCCATTATTTCCTCTTAATTTTTTTACTAAGAATAACTCTTCTATCTTATCCAATAAGGTACCCAAATCGTTTACTGGTACTTTAAAATAATCATCCATTAACGCTAACTCTTCTTCTTTTGGATGTGTAATATTAAAAGTTATATATGGACTATAAACATATTGAAAAAATCGGGTAATATTTTTTTTATCTAATTTATATAATTGTAATAAAATAGATTTTTTTCCATTAGTACTAGATAAATTTTTAATATCATCCAAATGTTTTATAATAGCTTCTGTTTTTGTATGCATCGTTAAGATCCTTTTTTATTTATTTTATTTAATCCAAAATGATTAGTTAGAAAGTTGGTACTGTTGGAATATCTAAATCGTTTACTGGTTCTGGTATTCCAATTTGTGGTTGTTGAGTAACCGATTGATTTGTCGGGATTTGTTCCGTTGGTATAATCTCGTTTTCAAATTGAATATCATTTACGGTTAATTGAAATTCAGTAACTCCATTATACGTATTTTGTGCAAATACTCCAATTAATCCAATAGTTTTACCTTTTAAATTTTCTGGTCCAAAATCTTTAATTTTAGATACTATATCGGATTTAAAAACTAAAAATTTATAAGTTTGAAAATTTCCAGTCTCGTCTTGTAATCGGATGTAACCAACAGAATATTCTTTATTCTGTTTAGATATATTTAAATAACACGCAGTTATTTCTCCAGTATATAATTGATTCATTTTAATTCCTTTCGTTTGTTTTTAAAATTTTATGTATTTGGTTAAGATATCCTATTTTTTTAATATTTCTTTGGATATCATCCTCGTGTATATAAATCTCTTCGAATAATTGACATGTTTGTTTTATAACATGTTCTTTATACAAATTAATCTTAACAGACATATCCAATGGATTTAATTGTATTTTTTCAAATACATTGTTATTAGCTTCGGCTAAGGAAAAATCAATATAAATGTCTTTTGAAGCATCTGAGGTATGGATCAGATATTCACCTATATACATATATCTCTCTATCTGGTCCAAAGATTCATTTGGATCAAATAAATCGAAATCTAAAAAAGAGTTTATCTTTTCTCGAGTACTTTGAAAAATATCCAATATATTCATTACTTGTATCCATTTATATTTTTATATTTTTTCCAAATTGTTTTTGGTTTACGTACATTTCTCCATCGCTCGTTATAGTCAAAAATTTATCTTTAAAGAAACATATATTTAAAGTTTCATTATGTGCTTCAAAATACTTAGCCAAATCTGTTCCAGGATTAGTAACTATATATGCTATCACATCGTGTCTATTAAACAAACAATTGTAATTTTTCATTACTAATTTTTTCTCAATTTCGAATAATCTTTTTTGATTTTCTTTAATTGCTTCCGGTGGCAAATCTTTATAAATATTAATATAATTTATTATTCTTTGTAAACGCTGCCGAGTTTTTTTATTTAATCTTATCATAAATAACAATATCAAACCTAGAAAACCATCGGTAAGTCCTAGAAAATAATCTTCCTCGTTTTCAGCATTAATTAAAATTAAAGTACTCACCACAAACATATAAAATACCATAAAATAACCAAAATTATCAGATGTTATAAATTTTTTAAACTTTTCCCATTTTGTGTTTTTGATCGAATCTATCATAATATTTTCCCAAATAAATTAATTTTTGTAGTACTTGTAAGTACTACATTAAGAGCTGTTTTATCAGCAGAAACCGAAATTGGACATATCTTTCCAAAAGTTTTTGGATGATTTTCCGTCCAAGATTTTGGTAAACGACCATCTGTAATAATACTAATATCTTGAGATACTTTATGTATTAATGAAGATGGGTACGGAAGACTTAAATCATATAAGTTACCTCGGTGGAGATTCTTATTAAAACCTTTGGTCATAATACTATTTTTATTCATACTTGCCAAAAAGTTTTGATTTGCTTTATCAACAGCTCCGTAAAGTAATCTAACATAAATTTCGAAAACTGGTCTAACCAAATATTCTAAAAGAACTATTCTTCTATTATCTGGATCTGCCATATCAATAGGAGTTTTATTTAAATACATATCAATGATTTTTTTAAAAATATCAGGGAGTGTTCGCACTCCATAATAATTATCAAACACATCTCGGTAGTATTCAAGCATTAAAAACTTATCGAAGAAATCCGTAAGAGTTCCTTCTTTTTCAAAAATCTCATAAAAGAAATCTGTTTTATGAAAGCCAAAAAAGTCAACTATCTTTTTTAATTCTTCCTTTGTAAATCTAAATGGATTTTCTCCGGTTTTTTTATGAATAAGTTTATTTTCTGCTAAAAATTCTAAATATTCATCATCTTTATTAAAAAAGATTTTTAAAAATAAAAGCATATCGATTTTCTTATTTTTAAATTGAATAAATTTTTCATCGAAATCAAAAGTAAAGTTATAAACTGGATTAATATTAGCGAATATTTTATCTGATTTACCATCTTCTACATTTAATCTATCTATTGGAGCTTTTTCCAAAAATAATAAAGGTACATAGACCATATTATTTAAAATAAAGAAATTATCTTTTATTAATTTAGGAACAAAGACTTCGATTTTATTATCAAATTCTTTATACCGCTGAGTAATAATATAATTATCCATAAAAGAATTATCTTTATTTATGTATCCTGGTTGGACATCTTCTTTGGTTAATGTAAAATTATAATCTGGATTAAGTTCATGAATTTTTGAAAACAGATCTATTAAAATTACTTCTAATTTTCCCAAATCAAACTTTCGAAATTCTTTTACCAAAAGTTCCTCTTCTTTTCTTTCCACGTCGTATTTACTAAAACTCACTAAATTCATTAATTCTCCTCTACTGGTTGATCAAAACGTTCGCTCAGTTTTTCTCGTAACCATTTTTTATGCTTTTCATCGCCATGTTTAATTTCGTCATATAATTCTTGAGCCATCGGACCATTAAATTTAATTCTTCTTCCTATCCTAACTAAATATTCTTCTATATCTTTTCTCCAAACGTATAAAATTAATGCGAGTATTCCTACACCAGCTACATCCATTTAATCTCCTTCAAATTTTACTAAAATATCTTTTGGTTCATCTTTAACTTCTTCAAATTTTCCTTCTTTTAAAAAAAGTTCTATTTCTTCCATTAAAGATAATTCTTTTTTTTCTCGTTTAGAAAATAATTTTTCTAAAGAATTTGAACCATAATAGCTCTCTCCTGGATATTGATTATTTAAATAACTCATTTTATATCCTCATTTTCATCAAACTTAATACCAGGTGAAATCATTTCTTTATTCGAAGTTGGTTTTTTAACGATATCCCAACTTCTAAAATTTAATGATTTTTCATAATATGTAGTCTTAATAGATGTATCTATATCATCTATATTCCAAGTATTATTATACATATTTGAAATATTATTATTTATCCGTTCATTTAATAAATCCATTATCTGTTTAGTCAATGCTGGATCAATATTATTTAAATTATTTAATTCCTCTATTGTTGGAAAACTCCAATTATCGTCATTCATTGGGATCTCCTTCAAAATTAATTTTTAATTTTTCCGGTTTTTCTGGTTTTTCCGGTTTTTCTGGTTTTTCTGGTTTTTCTGGTTCGCCGAATAATAAATTTTTAGGTATTTTAAGAGTTATTGCAATCTCTTGACATAAATTAGTCATTTCTATATCATCTAAAATTATCTCCTTTGGTCTCACACCATTAAATCCATAAGCCGAATTATTGATACCTCTAAGTGAATCGATGTTTATATCAACTCCCAATCCCAAACCATAATAACTATTCAATAACATTTTTCTTAAAGTCTCTTTATTATAAATCCTCCAATTCCTATTTCTTTCGGATAAAACTGATTCCGGCTGATTATCAATATTATATGAATTTACCGAATCCATCCATTTGGCACATATACTTGATGAACTTCCTATGGTATCTATTTGATCATCATTCATTTAATTTCCTTTTAGTTTTTTAATTGCCTTTAAAGCGTCTAGTTTGGTTTTATCTTTAATAGTTAAAACTTTTTCTGGTTGTTTAAATTTATATAAGTACTTTGATTTTCATTATATGGTCTGATAATATCTTGTCGAAATCCAATACCACTAGAAGTACTGAGAGCACCATTTATTGAATTTCTCCATATTTTTCTAAGATTTTTTTAGCCTTTTCTATCTCTTTTTGAGCGATTCTTTTTGTACGCTCCATCTTTTTTAATCTTTCAATGGTTTCTTGTTCGCTTTCCAGAACTTCTTCTTCCTTTTTAAAAACCATTGTTGTCCCACCATCATATCCATAATAAATAAGTTCGATAAAATCAAAATCAGTTGGAATATTTAAAAGATTTTCAAAATTTTCAAGTAGTTCTTCTTTCGACATTTGAGTTTTTTTAAATATTTCAGAACAATCTTTTTCAGAAACTATTTTTTTTACTTTTTTAAATTTTTTTTCATTTTCGATATTGTATTTATCTCTAATAAAGTTTGTCGTTATTTTTGACATTTTAATTCCTTTAATATTGCTAAAGCTGAATCTTTTTTAGAAGTTTTTTCTTCTAAAAGTTTTTCTTTGGTATCAGAAGACTGTTTAAATTTATATAAGTACTGATCGATTACAGATTCCATATGTTCGTTATTTACACAACTTCTACATGGGCCAAGTACTTGATCAATATCAACTTTCATACTATTCATATTTTCCATATTTTCTATAGAAATTTCAGCTAAATCTATAATAGTACTACACATATCATATTCCCCAAAAACTACCTTACCATCTTCTTTAATCATCGGTTTACAGAAACTAGTCATACTATGCGTTTTAACATAGTCAATAGCTTTAAACAATTCTCCATCATGTTCGCTTAATGAATTATACATATTAAAACAAGATGGGCTTTTTCGATGAGCAATAAAAGAAACTTCTTTTATTTTGTCAATATTTTTTAAAGCTCTACCAACTGGAATTATTCCATGATCTAAAGTTTCGCATAAAACCATACGACGTTCTATTTCATCACCATACTTCTTTTTAATTTTAGTGAACTTTTTATTTAAGAACTTAACTCTTTCATCATGATCTTTATAAATTCCTTTTACTGATATAAGTTGAATTAAAAGATTTGGATATTTTTGCATAAGTTTTAAAACTTTTTTTAATTGATCCTTATTATAAAAACCTTCACCATTTGTAATAATAGTGATTGGTCTTGGACTAAAAGTTTTTAAAACTTTTTTAAGAATTTTAATAAATTCTGGATGTTCTGTTGGTTCACCACCACTTAATTGAATAGTAGTAGTAAGTGGAGCAAGTTCTGCAAATCTAATCATCTTATCTATAACTTCCATAGTTGCATGTTTACCTTTAGTAGTACTATCTTGCATACAATGAATACACTCCATATCGCAATAATTTGTAATTCTAAATACCATTATCTCTCCTTTAGGTATTATTTATATTAATCAAAAATTAATTGAAATTAATTTTTAATTTTTTTGGTCTATTTCCAAAATATATTTTGGGATATTCGCCATTATTCGGTTGTGTTAATTTAACCCATCGATTATGAATATTTTGTAAATCTTCACTTCTTTTCAAACCAAAACTTCGATACTCATTTGCCCAAGTAATAAGATAATTGAAAATATCTCTAATATTGTCATCTTGTATGGATTTATTAAAACATTGTTCTAAAGACAGATTTTGAAATCCTGTGTTTTTTCTAAATACGTTTAGTAATGTTTCTATATCTGTGAATTCCTTTTCCACGAAATCCATAAAATATACCTTCTCTCTCATATATATTCCTTTTTAAATTTAAAGAAAACTATTCATAGTGACACTATGAATAGTTAACTATTGATAAAAACTATTGGTTTTTAATAATACATTTCCAATAGCTCATTATACATATGGCCGGTTCCTTCGATACCAGCATTTTCATTTTTATAAACATTAGCAATTGCTCTATTACTAAAGTTATAAAAGATTGATAATTTTGGATCTAGTTTCTCGATAATATTTTTTAGAGCTATTTGATTAGCAGCTGGTTTATCAGAGTACTTACAAATATTATCATCTTCATCATAAAAAATAAGACTAAGAATCATTTCAAAATAAACACTAAGTAAATCATTTTGAGTTATTACTTCTACTAATGAATTATAAATTTCATTAGGAGCTATAAATTTATCATCCTTTCTATTTTTATCAATAAGTGATACAATACTGGTAAGAATTTTTACCGAGTCATCGTTATATGGTAAATTAATTACCTTTAATGACATTACCGAATCTTTTACAGTGATATCTAAATCGGAATCATTATATTTAGTAAATAAATATTCTGTAATGGTTTCGAGATTTTCTTCGGTCGATTCTATTATCGTTTCGTCTTGTTTAGCAATAATTTTAGAATCTTTTAAAATATCTAAAATTTTATAATCGATTTCTGTAATAAAAGCTCCACCAAAGTGGTGCGCTCGAAGAACGGATTGGATAATACCTTCCGCAATATAACTACCAAGACTTGCTCCAACATGTTTAGAAGTAGGAGTTTTTTTACCAAAACATTTTTTACATATACCAAATGTTGGAACCTGACATTTTTGAGGACTATACATTCTCCAAGTCTTTCCAACCATATCATCAAAAAATAATTTCCAATCTTCATCGGTTGTTTCGATATCTAAATAAAAATCTTCTTTAGTTTCCTCATTAATAAACCAACGATGATTCAAGGATTTAAGATGATCTTTACTATGTATTTCTATAACAATTGTTTTACGTTCATCTATTGGAACGTTAGCTTGACAATCTTCTATATCTTCTTCAAAGTGTAAAATACCAGTACTGAAGAAAAATTTTCGTTGTAGTTCTCCACCTCTAGGAATACTATCCTGTCTTTGCATTAGTGCCAGTCTAGCACTATCTCCAGTTTCGTAATATTCCTTTTGGGTTAAACCATCAAGTAATGAATGTTCAATATTTCTTGGGATAGCTTTACCATAGATATTGGTAGGAATTCCCGTATTACTTGCTGCTTTTAATAATTGAACTGATTTCAATCTTGCTCCGGAATCGGATACCTTATGTAAAATATTATCTGGATTCTTTTTAACTTCTGGTCCAACATAATCTTCAAATAATACCATATTTTGATGAAATGCTAGATATGGTTCGTTTTGAATAAGATTCTTTTTGTACCCTGTAATTTCTTCGGAATTTACAGCAAAGTCATTTAAATCAAAACTAGGATTACAATAATCCACGGTTGTTCCGATTTCCATTAAAAATTTATCCAGTTCATGACCAAGATTCCATAACTCATCTGATCTATTATTCGCTTTTAAATCTTTATAAAATCTCCACATTAATTTAGTAAGATTTTTTTTATTTAGAATTTCAAACTGATGATATATTGTAAAATCATTAGATGTTTCGTCCCAATTAATAGGATGTAAACATCTATTAATTAGCCAATCGGCTAAAGTAAGGGTTCTATCTAAATTTTCGATAGATATTACCAAATTATTTTTTTTAATAATATCAAAATCTATAAATTTTTCTCTAAGTTCCGCGAAGTCTTTTACAGTTATTTCTATATCACTTAATAATAAAGCATTTTCTCCAAACTCATTATTAAGATCAAAATTTATGTTTTCATAGGATCTTTTAGAATACATATAGCTTGCATATATAGCCTCGTGTTCGAAATCAAATAATAACGAATCTCTTTGTTCAAATTCGATATTATTATTTACGAACATATATGTAAAATCGTGTTTTGCTTCTTCCGAATGTAACGCAGCAGCTATGACGTTGTCACCATCATAGTCATGATTATGAAGTACAGAAGTTAAGTTAGATAACTCCATTACTCTATTTTTTCGTATTTCCATTAATTTTCCTTTGTCCAAATATATTTGAGATGTCCAGCATCAAACATTTTTCGATAACCAGTTTTCAGAACAATTTCTTCCTCCGTTAAATCGTCAGAATAATTTTCTTTAAATTCTTCTAGATTTTTTAATTTATGTTTTTGAAACTGACTTCTATGTATCGGTTTAGTACGCCATTTAGTAATTTTATAATAATAATACGAAGGATTGGTAATTTCTATAAATCTAAAACCTAATTTAGAGTATATATTATTTTTTGAAAATACCCATCTTCTATTACCATACGAAATTACACTCGAAGGATTATAATTTCTAATAAAATATTTAAATAATTTACTAGCGCCACCGATAATTTGAATATTGAGTTTAGAACAAAACCTAATTAATTCATATTCGTATTCCTTATTGAATCTTGGTTTCCCAAAAGTCATCATTGCTAATAATTCATCTTCGCTATATAATCCTAATTTAATTTTAGAATATGAAAAACCCTGCAAATGATTTTCATTTAGAAAACTTCTTGCTATATGTGATGGAACTAACCTTACCTTTAATTTTCTAGCATAATATCTTTTTTCATAACTACCAAATTTGGCATTTATCTTCGACTGCCAAATACCAGGAATATGATTTATTTCATCTTCATTTATTTGAAATAAATGAATATCTTTTTTTTCGGCTTCGTTAACTTTTATAAAATGCCGATCTCTGTAAAATTCTTTTGGATGTTTAGTATGATTAACTTGACCATAACTATGCCAATAAATACCATTTACTTCTATAGCAAACTTATATTCTGGAATATAAAAATCCAATTCCGTTTTATTATCTAAAACTTTTCTAGTACCTGTAAAAATATTAAAATTTTTTACTAATAAATCATTGGTATTATCTAATAAATATTTAACTTTCTTTTCCGTTTCCGGAATTTTATATTGAGTTTTAACACTTATTTTAAATTTTCTAAGATATTTTTGCACTATTTGCTTAGATATTTTTAAACGATTTTGAACTTCTAAATAATCGATTATATATTCGCCACCCTTTTCTACCAAAAATTCTTTTATAAATAATTCCTTATCTAATAAATACTTTGCATTTTCTCCATAAAGTTTTCTTAATTTAGTCTCGGTTTGTTTATATCTACTTGCATCGGAGAACTTTTCTTTTCCGATATTTGATAAATACGAACTTCCTTTTTTACAAGATAAACTACAGAAACTTCCAGGACGAGAATTAGCCAAATTCACCATTTTATTACAATTATTTCCTTTACATAATAAATCGCCCTTCGTGTAATGATTCAGATAAAAAGAAACTTTCGACCGAATATCAGTTTTTATATTTTGAATTTCATTTAACTTTGCATCGATAAAATAGTTTTCTATAATTTCTCTTTCTTCGGAAAGAATATTTTTTAATAAATGTGAATTTAATATTCCACGTTTATCAAAATATTTTTCGAAAGTATATTTCCTAGGTTCACCCACTTACTCTCCTTTATATTATCCTGAAGCTTTTCTACAATTACTAGAACAAAATTTTTCTGGAATATTATATTTAACCCAAACTAAATTTTCACAATTTGGATTATTACATTGTAAATCATCCAAGGTATATTCGAAAAAATAACAAATGCATTTTAATTGGAAAAGATCATTGTAAATATTATTAAAAATATCATCTTTTAACCACCCAATATTTTCTTCCCAATATAATTTAATTTCCTGAACTAAATCGCAGTCGTTTTTAATTAACCTTAAATATCTTGGAACAAAATTACCATCACGATCTGTAAATTTAATATAATCCTCTAATTTTTCATTTGGGATTAAATTAAGTAATCGTTTTTTATTATGATTTATATTATTAATCATTTCTCTGTTTTACCGCCTTTAGTAAAATATCTTTGTATTTATTGGCTAATTGACTTTTTTCAATATCCGGATAAATTCCTGAATCTGGATGATATAATTTCTGAATTTCTTTCCATCTATATTTTATTTCGTATTTTGTAACTTCTTCTGCTTTATAAAAATCATAAAATTCCATAGCTGGCTTAATTTCAGTAATCTTTTCCTTTCTTTTTTCTTTAGCTTTTTGCTCTATATAATCTAAAATTTTATTATAAAATCCGTTGCCAAAAATAAACCATTTGGGTTTATTTTCTCTAGCTAATTCAAAGGTATTATATTTTGAAATATGATCAAATAATTTATATATTCCATAAAAAAGAATACTAAAAATAATTATTAAGCTGAATAAAATAGTTAAAGATATTGTCCAAAAATAAATAGCGAGTATTACAAAAATCCAAGATAGAAGATTACCAATCCATGTATAAGCAATATTATTTTTCATATTAAGCTCTTATACTCACTCTAACGAAATGATTATTATATTCCTCGGGAATATTAAATAATTCTCTTCCGTAACTTGTTATATCAACATCATTAAAAGTAACAATATTATTTATAATATTACTACCTCGTCTGAATGTATCAAATACCTTTTTATCATTTAAATATAAATGACCAGATTTTAATTCAAGATTTTCTCGAATACTGAATGGAAATTCTTTTCCATCTATAACATATATTGCTTCGGTCATGTTATTTCCTTTATTTAATCATTTCTACATCAGATATTAATCTATCTAATGTATCTCGAAGGTCTTTCGCTTCTTTTAAACTCAAATAAATATCTGATCCAGAATCATCCACATTGGCTTCAAATGATTCTATATTTGGAAAATCATTTTCTTTCAGACATGTGTTTACTTCGGTTGCACTTATTTTTTTAAGAACTATTAATTTCATTATTTCTCCTCTTTTATCCATTCGTATTTTAAATTTCCACAATTATAAATTTTTCTATAACCATTTTCAAGCATAATTTGTTTTTCGGTTTTAGAATCTTTATAATTTGGTAAATGTTTTAATTTTGACTTAATAAATTTATATCTAGTAAACAATTCTCCATTTTTAGTATAACTATAACTAGGTAAAGATTCTCCTATAAAAGTAAAACCCAAAGTCAGATATAAATTTTTATTTGAATATGCTATTCTTTTATTCGCATATGATAAAATACTTTTTGGTCGATAATTTTTAATAAAATACTTAAATAATTTACTAGCTCCTCCAACCACAGAAGTATTTAAAATATTACAGAATCTTATTAATTCATATTCGTATGTTTTATCGTACCTTGGAGTACTAAAAGTCATTAAACTGACCAAAGTATCTTTATGATATAAACCCAGTTTTATTTTACCAGGAGTACTTCCCTGCAAATGATTATTTTCTAAAAATAATTTAGAATCTTTAGAAGATACCTCTTTAACGATCAACTTTCTAGCGTAGTACGATTTGATATTTTTTCCAAGTTTATTCCGAATAATACTTTTCCAAATATCTTTCTTTTGTATCCATTCATTTTCAAAAATATGTAATAAATTGAAATTTTTTTCTTCCATCACTTGAGTTTTTTCTAAATGTTTAAATTTATATTTATATTCTTGATCAATTTTACTTAAACCAAAACTATGCCAATACAAACCATTATATTCTATAGCTAAATTATATTTCGGTATTAAAATATCAATTTCTTTACCTATTAATGATTTATCATTTTCAATAGTTTCTATATTTAAACTATTAATGAATGAATTTACTTCCTTTTCTCCTTCGGAATATTTAAGATTTTTTATTTGATATTCTATACCAAGCTTTCGGAATTGTTTGTATGGTAAAGTTTCGGAACAATTAAAATATTCTCTAAATAATTTCCATTTAATTTTTTTATTTTTATCTAAAAAATTTTTTATAAGAAAATCTCTATTATAAAATAATTCCTTATTCTGTCGGTGACCAAGAATTATATTATTAATTCTTTTCTTTCTTAGTAAAATATTTTCTTCTTCTAAAATTATTCGATTTTTAAAATTATCCTTTCCTGGACGATTGTCCCAAGAACCATATTTTTCAATAATTGTTTTTTTACGTTTTTCCAATCTTTTTCCCGCGTTTTCTTTTTCCCGAGTAGATGAATTTTTTTTATTTTTTGGATCAGTATTAAAACATTTTAAATTACAATATCTTTTAACATATGGTCCGCGATTTGGATTAGCTTTTTCTATTTTAAATTTTAATTCTTTAAAACATGTTTCGCATAAAGGTTTTTGGTTATAATCATTTTTTATACACCACAATAAATCCCCAAACGATATAGATTCTTTATTTGGAATATTATTTAAATAAGTATAGATATCCCTTACCAAATCCACATCCTTCTTTAAAGTAAAACTATTTAATTTTTCATTACCATTTTTATCAAAGAATTGAAATTTATATATTTTTTTAAGAAGTTCTTCCTTCATTAAACTCATCTATTTTATCCTTGTATATTTTCTGAATTGCTAATTTCATATTTCTTTCAAAAACTTTTCCCATCATTGATCCAGTTTTTATAAGATTCTTAACATATTCCGGGGCTTCCTGCATAGCTTCGAAATATAATAATCTTTCATCTGCAGAAAGATTATCTAATTCTAGCATTTCTATAATTTCATTTGGAGAATCCCCGTATGCTCTTGCTAACATATAACCAGACATACTCCATTTATATAAATTAGGTTGTCTTTCAACAATCATTTTAAAATCGGAAATATAGTTTTTAAGAAAATCCGTTAAATCGTCTTCTGGTATAGATATTTCAAAGTTTTTATCAAAACTGTCATACACATATTGAATATATTCGACTATACTAAATAATTTAACATCTCCCTCTTTCTCTATAATTTCGATTTCGTTTTCTTCGTATTTGAGAAATAGATATCTGAGTAGTTCGGGTAAGAATAGCTTTTTTACGCTTTCTTCTGGAAGACCGATTTGATAAGGTTTTAGAACTGGATTGGGAACAATTACCGCTCTTTGAGAAAATTCTATAGTTTTACCAGTTAACGATTCTTTAACGTAATTTTTATTTTTTTGAAAATTAAATTGCAAAATCTCATCGTAGATATCGTTAACGGAATCTTGATACTTGTAAACAGTGTTTCCAAAAAAATCCGAATTAGCGTTATAAAGATTATCCATGATACTAGTACCTCTGGAAATATTTTTAAGTATCTCAATATACGCTTTTGAAATTGGGTGTGGAATAATCTTAACATTTGAAATTTTAATAACCTGTCTTGAACCAGGAGGAGTTACTAGAACGTAATTAATAAATATATACTCAATGTATTTACCATTCAGTTTATCCGTTATTAAATGTCTGTATTTGTAGACCAAATCATCATTCTGTTTCTCTTCTTCGGTTAAAGGTGTTTCTAAAATTTCCCCAGTTTCTTCGTTTGTTATATAAAATTTTTCCTTCTTTTCATCCTTTAAATAATTAAATAATAATCGTAAAGAATTGATATCAAATACTGGAAAATCAGTTAAACAATTTTCGAGTTCTTTTTCGGAAATTTTTGATAATTTTAATAACTTTTCTTTGGAAAAGCTATATAAATAAGGTACTTCCTTATTTGAATTATATTGAAATTTATTCAATATATTTTTAATTGCATTAAATCCAAATACCTCTTGAAGAGCGTTTTTAAAATCTGGATTAATAACATAGATCCCTTCTGGTAATAGTATTTTCGCAAATTGTTCATTACGTCTATCGGATGTATTACATTCGACTCCGCAGATATCGCATATTTCGTTTTTATTAATACGGCTGAATAATTTTCCACATTGACATTTATAGTTTTTTACTGGACCAAATATCTGCTCGGAATATAAGGAATCTTTGCTAAATAGGTTGTGTTTATTACTTGTGTATATAGCTGGATTCGTTACTTCGGGTAACGAATCCACTCTCGCATATTCTTTAAAATTCAATGTAATCATTCTATTCCTTTTTAATTTTTACTGTATTTATTATATCTATAAAGCTAATCCTCTATCGAAAGATATGTTTATATCCATCGGTTTCGTGATAAGAATATCAAAATTTCGATTTTGATATTCTTCGGTTTCTTCTAAAAAATCCAAAATTTGCCTTCTAATATAGGATAACGCCGATATAACATCACTAAGCGAAATGATATTTTTTGGAAGCGTTACGTTAGTTAAAACTATATCAAAATCTTTAGCCAATGAATTATCAAATGAAGTACCATTAAAAATCATTTTTTCTATAACTCGGTTATATTCATGATATTGGTCATACAAATTATTTGAAAATTTAATAAATTTTGGATATTTATTCAATTCGAATGGGACCGGATCGGTAACATCCAGAATTGAATCCAAATTTTGAACTCGTATTTGATCAAATGGTCGATTCAATCGTAGATCAAACCATTTGGAAAAAGTTGGAAAATATAATTTTTCTCCATTTTGCCAATATTCTTTTCTTCCAGTATTCCATAAAATAGCATAACCATTATAATTATTATAATTATATCTGCTACCTACGTAGGTACTATTGGAAAACTCTAAAATTATATCCTTTCTAGGAAATTCTTTATTTTTTATATGTTTCTCGAAAATTCTTTTGTATTGTTTTTCAAAAAAATATCTTACCATAAAACCTCTTTAATTTAATTTAAGAACTACAAGAACTAGATGAACTACAAGAACTAGATGAACTAGATGAACTAGATGAACTAGATGAACTACAAGAACTAGATGAACTACAAGAACTAGATGCTAAAATAGCGGTTGTAAAAAGGGTATTATCATCCGAATCTCGAGTAGTTGAAGATCTAGTTGAAGATCTAGTTGAAGATCTAGTTGAAGATCTAGGAAAAAGTTCATTTATAAAACTCTCCCCATATATTTCCGAATAATCTTCTTTTTGTGGATGTATTGGAGAGGCTAAATCTATAATTTTCTTAAGAGTTTCAATTTTTTTAATACTTGAAATACCTTTTAATTCCGAGTACGGAACATGATTAATTACAATACCAAAAACTTCTAAACACATATCCAAATATTTTTTATTATCTAATAATAATAAATGCCAAATTTCATCAGCCTCTTCGTCAAACATTTCAAACCCCTCTTCGGATACAGAAGAAGCATATAAAAAATGAAAAAGTCTTTCTCGAGCAGATATGAAACTACTATCTGGAAATTTTTCTAAAAATCTTACTTTTACATATTCATCCGTATTTTTATAGTTATGGAAATTATTATTAAAATCCGCAACTGGAATTTTTTTCTTTCCATTAACAGCGTGCATAAATTCTAACGCTTCCTCTAATTCTTTAATCTTTGCTTGATCGTTTTTATTTTTTCTAAATAAACTAAACATTTTTTTCCTTTATTAATTAATTAAAAATCACATCTAACTTAAAAGTTTTTATAGTGAAATCTCGTTTTGTAAGATAAATACCATGTATATAATATTTATCATTCTCTTTCTTTTTATAATGTTCAATAGCTGGTCCATCAATTCTATGCCGCTTACCATTAATATAAAATTGTTGAATGCCACTACTTTTACATATTATAGCTGGCCCATCCGTTTTATGATATTTTCCATCTATTGCCCAAAATTTGCAATAATTTTTAGATATTTTCGCTGGTCCATCTTCCCGATGCAAATGGCATGGATCTTCTCTTATTAATTTCTTAATAAATTTTCTTCTTTCTGCCCAGAATGTTATTATTCGGGTTCTATCTTCATAATCCAAATCCATCCAATCTATTTTTATAAAATAGATATTCGAATGATCATATAATAACCAATCGTTTAGTGGTTTTGCTATCACATATATTTTAAAAAAATGTATATATTTAAAGGCCGTGGACGGTTTATAAAATAACGGAAAAATACCATATTTAAAATATTTAAAATAAATATAAATTGGATATAATTTAAAAAATTGCCAGATAAATATGAGAAGCATTCCACCAATTTTAAAAAATTCCATTATTGAATTAAAGTATTTTATAAACGTTGGGAAACTTAATTGAAACCATAATTTTAATTTTCTTAATCTCAATTGTGAATTATTTCCTAAACTATTTAAATCCTCTCCTCCTCTTTCATCTCGCGTGTTAACTGAGCCATCGGTTTCCATCATTTATTCTCCTGGTTCGAATAAGATATTTTAATAAAATAGTTTCTATATTATTAAAATTCCAATAAGGTATTCTAATAAGGACTATGTTATTATTTTTACAGTATTCCGTTTTAATTTTATCCCGTCTTTTAGTTTTTTTTAATCCTTCTTCTCCTCCAAAATGTTCAATACTTTTAAAATGCAACTCTCCATCGTACTCAATAACTGTATTTAAATCTTCTAGATAAAAATCAAATCTATAATTCCCGAAGAGTTTAACTTCTTGTCTAAAAACTATATCATGATCTTCTAAAAACATGGCTATTCTTTTTTCACCTTTTGAGAATTTGCACTTAGGGCATCCAGAATTACCATTATAAACATCTCTAAAATTTTTATAATGTTTTCCATGTTTATTACAAAAACATGGAATTTTTTTATTATTTTTTTTTAATAATAAAAATTCCTTTTCTGATAATTTAAAAATATTTTGATAAATATCAAAATATTTTTTTTTAAATTTATCATATGATACTCCTGAACAAAAAGGACAATTATTTTTATTTGTAAAATGTTCTATACTGGTTTGATAAAAAATATGATTTTTATCACATTTGATTTTTAATTTAGAATATGTATTTATATAGTATTTTTTAAACCAATCTTTGGTCAGAAAGGAATAGTTATAATTTTTTCTAAATTTTTTTTTAAAATCATCGTAGTCTATTTTTTTAGCTTCTTCATAACATAATCTGCAAGATGCTTTATTTTTTATACTCAAAAGACTTTGATAAATAATACCATGTTTTGGGCATATAATTGGAAATAAAGTACTTGTATTTTTATAATGAATATCGAACCAATCTTTTGTAATTAAGATATAACTAAAATATTTATTTTTTTTAATTTTTAAAAAACTTAAAAAATTATATTTGACCATATTTATCTTCCAGTTTGAATAAGATATTTTAAAGCCGCTGATACATGTTTACAATATTTCTTATGACAATCTGGATTTGTATTTTCTGGTGGAGCATCTACAAATCCTTCTGGTATAAATAAAGAGCCCTCTTGATTTAAACAATAGGCTCTTCTAAATATGAAATCATGGCAGCTACAATATACTCGTACTTCGGTATTGGGAGTAATTACCGGTACACCATTTCTACCTTCTACCTTAACCGTATATAATTGTGGTCCACCATATTTCTTTTTCATAGTCGTACTATTACTTTTAATAATCAACTGTTTACTTTCCTGATCAAAATTACGAGATTTTATAAGTTTAATAACTTGCATATTATGATCAACGTTACCTGACATTAATTCATGTGCTTTTAACATTCCATATCCTTTCTTTTTCCATATAAACAACCAAAATCGCTTTTTAAAAAAACGTGATCGTAACCAAATAAATCCCTAGACCAATAACAATCCATACTTGGACCATCTTCTTCAACTCCGTATTTACATTCGACGCATAAAACTATTTCACCACCTTTTTTCAAAACCATTTTTCAAAGAACCATATATGAATATTTTCATAAATCCCATATTAATTTCCTTCTAATATTTCTAAATCTGATCTATCTGTAAAAAAATCAGATAATTTTTTAGGTGTAAAATCTATTCGTTCGCAAGAACAATTAAAATATTTTAAACCAAACTCTTCTCCAAATGGATTTATATTTCGAGAATGTGTATGACCATGAAAATTAAATTCTATATTTTCGTAATTATCAATTATTCGAATTAACTTATCTATTCTTGGATTAATATTTTTATTTTTACCACGATTAGAAATTTCTTTTTCATAATCCGAAATTGGATAATGACTAAAAATAGAATTATTCATAATTAAGGCACTAAAAAGATTATCATCATCTTCTCCTGGTACTTCCCTCATTATTGTCTTACCAGTTTTTAAAAATAGAATTTCTACGAGTCCTCTAATTACTGTAAAATTTGGATACGAATTTAAACCACTTCTATCGTGGTTACCAAGAATTAAAATTTTATTCCCATTTAATTTTGGAATAATTTCTTGAATACCTTTCCAAGCAAAATCACCCAAACATATAATAATATCATCCTCTTTGATTACATCATTCCATTTTTTAATTAACATTTCATTATGAAAAATTACTAAATCCTTAGAAATATTTTCTAATCTTTTATGAGTTCTTCCTGTATCCTGATATTGGAAATCTTTTATTACTTTAATAAAGTCTTCTGGAAGTTCCGGATGTTCCAGAACTAAATCTAATCTAGATTTTTCAAAAAGAAAAACTTTATCGTGAAAAAAATGGGTATCTGATATTATACGAGTACTAGAATTAATCTTTTTTAAAATTTCGAGATTTTTTCTCTCTAACATTTTAATCCTCCGATTTGACTAAATGATTATCTGGATGTTTTTCCATAGTTAATTTTTTAATAACTTCCGGAATTATACATTTAATACTATCGATTTTTTTATATTTTTTATTAGTCGATTTTGTATCTTTCGATAATTTATCAATCCATCCGGTAATTTGGCCAGCTCCAGATCCAGTCGTATTACAAACGCATTTTTTAGAAGTAATATAATATTTATATTTTTTAGTAAATAATACTTTCATATTCTCTTTTGGTTGAATAAATATATTTATATCTAAATTATTCCCAATATTAGAATATAGACCAACTAAAAAATTGTATAGATATCCATCTTCATTTCCAGTACCAATTCCAGTTCTGACTGGATTAAGCTCAGAGTACTTATAAAAAACTTTATCTTTTTTATCAAACAATAGATAAAATTCTCTATTGTTTCCAAATACCTTTACAATAATATTTTTATATGTTTCCTGAGCATTAAGAATATTTTCGGAGTATCTTTTCATTTTTTTCTTAAAGTTTTCTATTGGGTCCAAATGCTCCTCGAAGCATTCTTCTGGAAATCCCATTCGTAAAAATTCCACCATATCTGACTCAGGCATAATACTTTCATTAATTTTTAAATAATTATTAAAATATTTTTGTCCTTCAAAAACAACTTCATCGAATTTTAATAAACCATCTTTTACTTCTCTTGGTAAATTAAAAATATATCTTTTTTCCTCTTTTTCCATTTCTTTTTCCTTTAATTTATTTAATCATGAAACTGAATTTCAATTTTATGAATATTTTTTTCCTTTGGATACAATTCACCAAACGAAATTTTAACTTGTAAATCTTCTAAAGATTGACAATAATTCCACCATGTATTATTTATGCTTTCCCAAATAATTTCATCGTAATGGGCATTACTCCAAGTAAAAGCAAAATTAATATATTCTCCTACTTCTACTTCCTCATATGGTTTTAAACTAACTAAATCTTTATTTCCTTTACTTGTGTAGGTCTCTATGAAATCTTGGATTATTTCTGGTGGATAATTATTTCTTAACCATTCCATAAATTCTATTTTCATTTATTATTCCTTGTGTTTTTATCAATAGTTAACTATCAGTACACACACTATGAATAGTTAACTATTAATAGTTATCCGTTTTATAAAATTCCTAACTAACAGATTTTAAAATAAACTTAAATTCTATTCTTGGATCCCCT
>Ga0256828_1000515_pt1 | contig 25492 bp, 23 predicted proteins | sample CV88metaG_FD_185993 | JGI IMG/M metagenome (GOLD analysis project Ga0256828, IMG submission 185993) | Hydrothermal vent microbial communities from East Pacific Rise, Pacific Ocean - CV88 | ecosystem: Environmental > Aquatic > Marine > Hydrothermal vents | place: Pacific Ocean: East Pacific Rise...
ATTTCGGTGCCATCATACCTGTAAGCATCATCGTCATATCATCAAGAAGCTGATAGATTACAGAGTAAGTTCTGATATCTACACCTTTTTGTTTTGCAAGTGCTTTTACTGAACCAGTTGGACGAACATTAAATCCAAGAAGTACACAGTTTTCAGAGCTAGAAACAAGTTCTACATCGCTCTCTGTAATTCCACCAACACCACTTGAGATAATGTCAATCTTAACTTCATCATTTCTAAGTTCTTCAAGACTTGATTTGATTGCTTCAAGTGAACCGTGAACATCAGTTTTGAGTACAACTTTAAGAGATTTGAGTTTCCCTTCTGCAATCATCGCTGTCATATCTTCTAAAGATGACTTCGTAGATTTAGAGAGCTCTTTATGACGCTCATACTCTTTACGCTTGAGTGCATACTCTTTAGCCTCTTTGTCACTAGCCATAGCCATAAGAATCTCACCTGCTGGTGGAACCTCATTAAGACCTACAGTAACTGCAGTATGTGAAGGAGCAACCTCTTTGATGTTTTTACCCATATCGTTAATAAGTGCTTTAACACGCCCATATGCTGCACCACACACTACATTGTCACCAACTTTTAGTGTACCGTTTTGAACGATAACTGTAGCAACCGGTCCACGACCTTTTTCAAGTGAAGACTCAACAACTGCTGCTTTTGCAGGTGCTTTAGGGTTGGCTTTAAGCTCAAGAACCTCTGCTGTAAGAAGAATGTTCTCAAGGAGGTCATCAATACCCATTCTAGATTTTGCAGAAACAGGAACGAACTCGATATCTCCACCCCAGTCAATTGGAGTGATACCATGCTCTGCCATTTGACCTTTAACAAGATCAGGGTTTGCAGTCTCTTTATCCATTTTATTCATCGCAACGATGATAGGTTTTCCAGACTCTTTTGCAAGTTTGATAACTTCAAGCGTTTGTGGTTTTACACCATCATCAGCAGCAACAACGATAACAATGATATCTGTAATATCTGTACCACGCTGACGCATGTTAGAAAACGCTGCGTGACCCGGTGTATCGATAAATGTAATATCTTTACCGTTTTGTGAAATAGTGTAAGCACCAATGTGCTGTGTGATTCCACCTGCTTCACCATCTGCAACTTTAGCTTTACGGATAGCATCAAGAAGTGATGTCTTACCGTGGTCAACGTGACCCATGATAGTAATTACCGGTGGACGTTCAACTGCATCTGGATCTTCTTCTGGTTTTGACTCTTCAACATAGTTAAACTCATCTTTAGGGTCAATGATAGTTACTTCAACACCGAACTCTTCTGAGAGAATCTCAATCTCATCAGCACCTAAGAAGTCATTTTTCGTCATCATCATACCAAGATCAAAAAGAACTTTAATGATGTCAGACATTGGACGTTTGAGTTTTTCAGCAAACTCGTATACACGAATATCTTCAGGAATCTCAACATGTGTTACCGGCTCATCAGTATGCTTCTCTTTTGTATACTTTTTACGCTTATCACGAGAAACTTTTCTACCACGAGGAGCTTGCTTTTTGTTTGCATTTCTACCAACTGGTTTCGGAGCTCTTGGTTTTCTAGGCTCTTCTACTACGATTTTTGCACGTTCTGTAGAGTTTAAGTCAAGAAGTACTACTTGATCTTCGATATCCATAGAAACTTCAGCTAAACTTCCACCAAAGATATCAAGCTTAGTACCTTGGTCTTTTTTAGGAGCAGGAGCTGATTTTTCTTTGTTCTTTTTCTTGCGTGAAAGTTCTTCAAGAGCTTCTTGAGACATCTTACCGTATGATGATACAGATGCAGCATCACGTTTTGGCATAGAGTAGTTCTCTGTCTCTTTTGGCTTTTTCTTTTTAACGATTTTAAGACCAGACTTTTTAATACCTGGTTTTGCAGATGGTTGAACAACACGTAAAGTAGACTCTTTCTTCTTCACTTCTTTAACAGGCTCTTCTTTTACTTCTGCTTTTTGAGAAGTCGTCTCTTCTTTTTTTACTTCAACTTCTTTGTTTTCTGCTTTTTCTTCTTTTAAAGGAGCTTTTTCTTTCTTAGCCTCTGCAGTAGCAGGTGACTTCTCTTCAGAAACTTCTTCTTTAGGAGTATCACTAGACTCTTTTGCTTTTGTTGTTTTTACAACTTTTGGCTTAGGTTTTTCTTCTTTGGCAGGTTCACCATTAATGATGTAATTTGCAATCTTTTCAGCCTGTTCCATTGTAACAACGCTTTGAGCCGATTTTACTTCAAGCCCCATCTTCTTTGCTTTTTCTAATACATCTTTCGAAGCGATTCCTAGCTCTTTTGCAATTTCGTGTACTCTAACTTTTTCTGTCATCAGTGATGATCTCCTTTAGTGTGTTCATATGTTTGTCTTTGTCTCCACCCCTGCACTGTCGCATTACTGCTCGCACGAGTTTTTTCTCATCAGATAGACAATCATGACATAAATAAAAACTTCTTCCAACTCCTGTAAAGGGAGTAAGTACTCCATCAATACATCGTAGTCTTAAAAGATTAGATTGGGTATCTCTTTGCCTGCAAGCGACACACATTCTTGTTGGTTGATGAAATTTTTTTGCCATTATATCTAAATCTTGCTTTATTTAATAGGCTTAACGCTCTATTATTAATCCATCGTTGTCAAAATCGAGAGTTTTCACTGTAAAATCTGGAAATTTCTGCTTGAGACGATTTGATATCATTGCTGAGTCATCATCATAAACAAGTGAGAAAAATGTAGATCCACTTCCTGATAATGTACTCATAAGTGCGCCACTCTCATAGGCGACTTTTTGTACTGCAAAGAGCTCTGGCAATGTTTTCATTCTCGCTTTTTGATGAAAACGATCCTGTGCAGCAAGTTTGAGCATCTCCCAATCTTCATTAAAAAATGCAGCGACTGTAAGTGCTGCGTGAGAGAGATTGTAGATAGCATTCTCTTTTGAGTATGATTTTGGCAGTACTGTACGAGATTTAGCTGTGTTCATCTGCTTGTTTGGAATAACCACAACAGCTTTTAAGTAATCTGGAAGGTGTTTTTTTTGAGAAAATACTTTGTTTTTCTCAATAGTCGCTACATTAAAACCACCCATAACAGCAGGTGTAATGTTGTCTGGATGCGGCTCATAAACGAGTGCGTGATTTAGAATACGACGCTTGCTCACGCGAATACCTGCAGCCTCATGTGCAGATGCGATAGCTGATACAATAACAGCTGAAGAGCTACCAAGTCCACGAGACATCGGGATCTGGTTATAAAAAGTAAACTTGAAGTTCTGTTTCTTCTTTGTCAAACGAGAGTAGTGTTCATTAAAGATGGAGATAAAAAGGTTGTTTCCTTTTAAGCGTGGATTATCCTCGCCCTCTCCTTTGATACTGACACTAAAAAACTTTGATGGGTGAAACTCTACACGGTTACGCAAGTCAACAGCAAGTCCTAGAGTATCAAAACCCGGTCCTAAGTTTGCTGAAGTTGCTGGTACACTGATTGTCACTGATTCTGTCCTATCCTACAGCACCAATCTTGTAAAGTGGTGCTGTATCTTTGCTAAATTCATTATAATTGAGTTCTTTAGGAAGTTTAAAATCTACTTCTGGAACTTCTTCAAACTTTTGCGTTTGAATATTATCTGCTATTTTAACAAAACATAACTTTCCTATCGCTTTTATAGGCTTGTTACCATTAAAATAAAAAGCATCCCTTGCAAAGAGTGGTATCTTTTTTAGTATTGAGAGTGACTCTAGAAAGATGTAGGCTACTTTTATAGCCATAAAGCTTCCTGGTCCGTTGGCATAAAAGAGCTGCTTTAACTCATACTTCTGCAAGATATCTTTAAAAAGAAGTGGCAAAATATCTGAGCTCTTCTCGTGTGACTCTATCTCTTCTATAAGCTTTTGGTTCTCATAGATACCTAGACGAATAGGAGAGTTAAGTGCAATAAGTACTACATCAACTTCTTTTTTAGGCATATGCTTTTTCTAGCTCTGGCATTGCTTCACCAGCAACTTCGATCACTTCATAGTTCTCGGCATCTGCCAAAAGTGCTAAAGTCAATTTGTGATTAAGATCATGACTCCCTGCAAATGCTTCATAGTTTCCTATAAAGTTCATCCCTATAAGACTCATATCGCCAATGGCATCTAAGATTTTATGACGTACAAACTCATCTGGGAAACGAAGTCCTTCAGGGTTTAGGATTTTTTTCTCATCTAAAACGATAGCATTTTCTAAAGAACCTCCAAGAGCTAGTCCTTTTGAGCGTAGATACTGCACCTCATGTAAAAAGCCAAAAGTTCTTGCACGTGAAATCTCACGCTTGTAGCTCTCTTTTGTAAAGTGCAGTACATAAGCTTGTTCTTGAATGACGGGATGTGGAAACTTAATAGTAAAGTCATAATTGAGATCTTTTGAAGGTGAGAGTTTTACATACTTGTCACCCTCTTTTACCTCTATCTCTTTTTTAATGCGCATAATCTTCTTTGGAGCAGCCAACTCAACTACCTCTGCTTCATCTAAAAGCATACAGTAACTTGCACTGCTGCCATCCATAACAGGAACTTCATCAGCATCTACTGTAATCTTAAGATTGTCTATCCCATAGGCATAGACAGCAGAGAGGAGATGCTCAATAGTAGAGATAACATACTCTCCTTTTCCAATAACAGTTGCCATACGTGTATCAACTACATTTTCAGGAAGTAGTGGAATTGAGACATCAACATCACTTCTATAAAAAACAATACCACTGTTTGCTTCGAGTGGTTCGAGTTTTAGCTTTACCGGTGAACCTTTATGCAGCCCAATTCCAACGAGTTCAACACTCTTTTTTATTGTAGTTTGATACATTTTCTTTTCCTATTGTTGATCGATGACTTTTTTAGCACTTTTAATTATATCATCAATATTGAGTTTTATCCACTGTTTATCCATCCACTCTTGCGGACGAACCTCAACCCCTTGTACTAAAACACCAAAGTGTAGGTGATCACCCATTGCATAGCCACTCTTACCTGTTTTGGCAATTGTTGCATTTGGTGGCACTTCCTCTCCTTCACTGACCTCAACAGACGAGCAGTGTCCATAGAGCGTATAAAGTCCTAGACCATGAGAAAGAATTGGCATGTTTCCATAGAGTCCATTATAGTCAGCATAAACAACATGCCCACCATTTTGTGTTTTAATCGGAGCCATTGCATGAGAAGCAAGATCTAGTCCTAAATGATACGCTTCACTGATCAGTTTACCATTATAGTAGTACTTACGATGATCTCCAAAGTGTGCTACAACAGCAGCATTTTTTAATGGGTACATTCTTCTAACTTTAAAATCACTAATCATATCCTGTGGAACAACAGAAGTTATCTTGTGAATAAGTTTCTCATTTTTTGCACGCACATCTTCGTTGATAATCTTAAACTGTTCTAGTTTATCTGTAACACCCTGTGTCTCTTCAAACTCATCAGCTAGATCATAAATCTTTCCTTTTAAAAATCTATCTGAGAGTGTTATTTTTGAAACACGGTATTTTTTGTTTTTCAAATAAAGAGGAACATAGCGTTTTGTAACATTACCTGCAAGATCCGTTGCAACAACTGTTGCCTTAAAGCCACTATCTTTTACCGGCCATGCAAGAAGTGCTATGTAGTACCCCTCTTGATAAAACGGCTCTGCTTTAAAGTGTTTGTTGTGATTTGAAAGGATGTAGATATCATCAAGGTTTTCATCATCTACTTTAAAGATAACCAGTGCAGATCCACCACGCTGAATCTTATATGAGTTGTTGATAATAGCTACTTTTGGACGTTTTTTATCAATAGTGAATTTATATGATTTAATAGCTTCGTTACCATTAAAAAGATTCCATTTACTAGCATCCTGTGCTTGAACAATAATAGTGATACTTTTATCTTTAATCGTAGTTGAACCTCTTGGTGGTTCTATCTCTAACTCGACTTTTTTCTCAACAGCCAAAGGTTGTTCATGCATTAATACAGTTTCACCTTTTGTTGTCTTCATTACTACTTTATAAGACTTCACACCACTTGCATCTTCAAGTGTCAAGTGCAGAGGCTTTTTTAAATTCCAGTAACGACTATCTTCTTTGATACTTACTTTTGGAGCTTCACGCTCAAATGTATCAGAAAAGTACACATAAAGTGCTCCTGCAATTAAACCAACAAATATAACTATACTCATAACTGAAGAGTTGTTTCTTCTATTTCTCAATGTTTTCATCCTTTAAAATTGTAACTTTTTTATTGTTCTCATCACGTTTTAGCAAATGTACCTCTTGTACGTGAGCAATACTTAAAAACTCTTCAAGCAAAGCAAAAACATCTTCTTGTGTTGCTCCACTTTTTTCAAGCATAAACTCATCAAAATAGACAGATGCAACTTTTGCATTATTCGTCAACAACATCTCTTTAAAGAGATATGCCCGCAGACGAAAAAGCTTAAGGGGTTCTTGATTTAAAAGTGCATTTTGCACACTTTTATATGCTGCACCATAGTTTATTATTTGGCTCAAAGCAGCAAAAACCATACCATTACAAGCAGGGCTTGTAAAGTGTTTATACTTCATAAAATAGGCACAATAAAGAGCTGTTGCCATCTTTGCATTGACCTTAATACTCTCTTGTTCAAAATACAAAAACAAAGCATGAGCATCTATCTCTTTTGTATCTATGCACAAATCAGCTGATGCCGGTTTATTTGTACGGAGTGCCTCATACCACGGTAAAAAAGCAAACTTTTTTTCTACTTTTCCTACCAATGATACTTTTTTATGCTGCACCAACATATAGGTATAAAGGGCAGAAGCAACTGCAAAAGAGTTGCTGTCACACTCTAGGACAATATGCTTTTTCTCACTTATATCAGGTATCAAACTATCTACTTTTGCTAAGATTTTAAAAATTATATACTATTTTTTATTCATCTTGTAAACGTAAGCAAGAACTTCAGCAACAGCAGCAAAAAGAGTCTCCGGAATTGTTTTATCTATATCTACTTCATTATATAAAGAGCGTGCAAGTGGCGGATTTTGGACAATATGAACATGATGCTCACGCGCTATCTTTTTGATCTGCTGAGCAATGTTATCTACCCCTTTTGCAATCACTATAGGTGCATGAGACTTCTCCTGGTCATACTTAATAGCAACTGCATAGTGCGTTGGGTTTGTGATGACTACATCGGCATTAGGCACTTCTGCCATCATACGTTTACGTGAGGCTTCCATCTGCAGTTGTCGTATACGAGACTTTACAAGAGGGTCTCCATCCATATTTTTCATCTCATCTTTTATCTCTTGTTTGGACATCTTTAGCCCGTCAAAATACTGTTTTCTCACAATAATAATATCAATAACAGCAAATACAAAAATAATAAGCAACATAACCAAAGAGATAATGATCGCTTTATCTTTTAGCCAGATAAGCTGATCATGCAGTCCAAAAAGAGCAACGGTAGGCAGTTCTGTAATAAAATAAAAGAAGAAGATAAATCCAACACCCAAGGTTGTAAAAGATTTAAAGGTGACTTTTATACCCTCTATAAGTTTTTTTAGAGAAAAAAGATTTTTCATACCCTTTATCGGATCGATCTTTTTAAAATCAGGCATAATAGCTTTTGTTGTAAATAAAAATCCAAACTGTGCAAAAGCAGCAATTACACCTGCTATTGCGACAGCCAAAGCCAAGGGTAAAACCATCAACAAAAACTCTCGTATCGTTACAATAGCGATATCAATCATATCGACTTTTGTTAACTCCATACCAATGAGAGAAAAGTAGTATGAAAAAAGCAAAAACATATGTTTTGCCATAAAAGGAAAAAGCATTAACAATGCTAAAATAGCAACAAAAAGTGTAACTACACCCGAGGCATCTTGAGATTTTGGAACATTGCCCTCTTTTCGGGCATCCTCTATCTTCTTGGGGGTGGGTTCTTCTGTCTTTTCAGCATCATCAGCCATTTAGGTCTCCTAGAAGAACTCACAGAAGTTTTGAAACAACTTCTGCTAATCCATTTTCATTGACAAATCTATCCAGTTTGCCTGATGAATAAGTGAACCTGAGCTTATCGCATCTACTCCGGTTTTTGCATAGGATTCAATCGTCTCAAGTGAGATATTGCCACTTGCTTCAAGTAAAATATGTGGATAGTTCTCATTGCGAAATTCTACCACCTCACGCACCTGCTCTGGCGTCATATTGTCACACATAACGATGTCACAAGCAGCTTTCATCGCCTCTTGTGCTATCCACAGAGTCTCGGCTTCTATCTCTATCTTTGCAGTAAAAGGGATCACCTTTCTTGCTTTTTGAATATACTCAGAGAGATTTTCAATCGTTTTGAGGTGTGTATCTTTTATCATTAAAGAGTCATCCAGCCCCATTCTGTGATTTACCGCACCACCTGTTCGTGTTGCATACTTCTCAAAGCGTCTAAGAAGTGGACGCGTTTTTCGAGTATCGAGCAGCTTTACACCGTAAGGCTCTATAATGTCTGCATAACTTCGCGTGAGCGTTGCAATAGAGCTGGCATGTAAAAGCATATCAAGAATAGTTCGCTCACAACGAAGCATTGCGTGAGAGTCAGCTTCAAATGTAGCAAGCACATCACCTTTACTAAATCGCTCACCATCATTTTTAAGCCATCTAACTTGGATATTTTCTAACTTGCAAAGAACATTTATGTACTCTACTCCGGCAACAACACCATCACTCTTTGCAATGATCTTTGCGCTTGATGGTACTGCAGGCTCTACAAGAGCATACAGATCACCTCTTCCGACATCCTCAGCAAGTGCCTCTTTTACAAATGACTCTATCATAGGGCTAACATTCTCTCTAGTGCAAGACGAGCCCATTTGGCTTTCTCTTCATCAACAAAGATCTCATTGATAGGCTCTCCATCATCGATTGCTTTAAGCGTGAGGTAAACATCTTCAAGTGTTGTCTCATTCATCGTCGGACACTCAGGCTTTGTAGAGCTAAGAACATAGGTATTTTTTGGACGCAGACGGTTTACAAGGTTAAACTCTGTTCCAACTGCTACTTTTTGATCTTCTGGTAACTCTTGAATGTACTTAATAAGCTGTGAAGTCGAACCAACAAAGTCACTCGCTGCGCAGATAGCTTGATCACACTCTGGGTGTGTTGCTATCTTGATGCCCGGATACTTTTTACGGTAAAACTCAATATCATCAAGAGTAAAGAGCTGATGGACTGAACAAAAACCGTCATAACAGATAATCTCACACTCTTTTGGGTCTCTCTCATCAAGACCGATCACCATAGACTCTAGTCCCATCTCATTGGCAATATTTTGTCCAAGACATCTGTCTGGCACAAAAAGTATCTTCTTGCCCTCACCAAGTGCTTTTGTAATGATCTTTTTCGCATTAGAGCTGGTACAGACCATTCCACCCATCTCACCAACTTTTGCTTTTACTTCTGCATTTGAGTTGATGTAGGTAATAGGTAAGATATCTTCACTTGCAATGCCATGATCGTTTAAAAACTTTACAGAGTCATCAAAATAGATAGAGTCTATCATTCGTGCCATAGAGCAGCATGCTATCTTTGGCATCACAACACGTTTTTGTGGAGAGAGAACTTTAACACTCTCACCCATAAAACCAACACCACAAAAGAGAACGAACTCAGACTCATCTTCTTTTGTCTTCATCGCAAGTTCAAGCGAGTCTCCTGTAATATCACCGATTTCAAAAACCTCATCACGCTGATAGAAGTGTGCAACAACCGTTACACTTAACTTCTCTTTTAATTCTTCAATTTTCGCTTTTAATTCTTCATTTGTATATTTCAAGAGCTCATCCTGTTTTTATAGTGCTGTAATTATATCAAAAAAGTTTTATAACTAATAGATATAGAGACTCTCCTTACTTCCTACTATAGGATTTACAATCTCTGGTGTTGTAATATTTAGTTTTTTGGCAATCTTTGGATTGATGATATAACTTACCCACTCACTTATAATTTCATCACCTTTTTTAAGTGGTGGAACACTATAAATGACCTCTTTTGTAGCCTTTTGCTTGAGGTTTTGGTTTATTTTATAACCAACTGCCTTGTTTGGAATAGTTGGTTTTTCATCTTTATCTTTTAAAACAATTAAGAATGTTGCCTCTTTATCTTCCAATGGTGACTCTTTAAAGTTACTCCAAATAATTTTTCCATCTCGTTTTATAACAGTTTTTACAAACTTTAAGCGCATTGGATGCGTAATAATATAGTGTCCTGTTTTATTTGTAATAAAGAGATGTACTTTAGAGTGCTCCTTATCGTACTTTAACTCCATTTTCACTGCTTTTTTGACCATTTCTGGAGAGTGCACACCTAAAAATTCATGTGTCGCGTATTCCGTTCGGCCTTTTTTGTTAAACTTCTCATTACCCCCAGCTGCTTTTGGCATATGACACTTAATACAGTCACTCTGCGGAGCCTCTTTCTCTTGCGTACGGCAGACTTCAAAACCAAGCTTATTCTCTTTATGAGAGTGACATCCCATACAAACTTTTGAATTTGTATAGATCTCATTATAGGCTGCTTTATGCTTATCACTATCATCTGGATCTTGTAAACTTGCCATCATTGTTGGTTTAACACCATTTTTTGCAGAAGATATATTAATATTGTACGCTTTTGCATGATATATATCTTTTATCTGATGACAGTAGTAGCAAGAGACTCCGTCACTTTGTCGTTTATCTCTAGCATCAGGCTGCTCTTCACCTTTTATCAATGCTCGTAAGTTACTACTTCCTGGCATATGACAGAGTGCACAACTGTATTTCTCTTTATTGACTGCATTTTTAACCTTTGCATGAACTTCATCTTTAAAGAGTGATGATTTATGATGCATTGAATGTATATGTTCATAATAGATATCTTCATGACACTCCTTACAGGTCTCTGTATCGAGATATTTTGCTTCCACTGAACATAGCAACAGTAAGAACAGTACAATTGTTTTTTTCACAATTTTTCCTTAGTATAAGTTATTATTCACAATATTATAACTTCAACTTAATTTACAATCAAGATAAAACTATTTAAATTTTCATAAAAACTCTCTTTAATAGTTCTTTGTGTAAAATGGCACTACAATTTTTAAAGGCAACTATTCTATGGATTTTTTATTTAATACAAATGTACAACTCTATATCGCAGCATATCTCATTGGAGGTATTCCTTTTGGTCTTCTCTTGGCAAAATTCTTTGCAGGAGTAGATGTTAAGTCTGCCGGCAGTAAAAGTATTGGGGCTACTAATGTTTTACGTGTTGTAAAAGAAAAAGATCCAGTACTGGCAAAAAAACTCGGCATCTCAACACTTGCACTTGATGCACTTAAAGGTGTTGTTGCACTTCTTATCGCTTCAGCTATGGGTGCTGATGAGTCTGTTTTATGGGCAGTAGCAGTTCTTGCAGTACTTGGTCACTGTTTTTCACCTTATCTCGGGTTTGAAGGCGGTAAAGGAATCGCTACTGGTATGGGTGTAATGATGTTTATGCTCCCTATTGAGACAACTATTGCACTTGTTGTTTGGGGAGTTATGGCTAAAACTGTCCGTATCTCTTCTGTCTCATCACTTACTGGTGTTTTAGCACTGCTTATTTCTAGTTTTTTTATTCATCCGGATATGGCTCACGCACCAGTTGTTTTTATTGTTTTTATTCTTTTTTACAAACATATTCCAAATATCATCCGTGTTATCAAGGGTGAAGAAAAAAGAGTAATCTAGAGAGATGAAAATTTATATTGAGGATCTCACATTTCAAACCATCATCGGTATTTTGGACTTTGAGCGAGAGAGACCTCAAGATGTTATCATAAATGTAGAGATAGAATATACCTATACAGATAAAGATTTTATCAACTACGCTGATGTTGCAGCACTCATTAAAAGTAGAGTTCAAGAGGCAAAATTTCTTCTTCTTGAAGATGCTCTGCTAGATTTATCACAAATCTTAAAAGAAAAATTCTCACTAATTAACAAGCTCTCTTTGAAAATCACAAAACCCTCCATATTACCCGACTGTAAGGTATCTCTAGAGGATTCTTTTTTATTTGATTCTTAATCCAAACTTCACTTTTTTTTAAAAATAATTGAAAAAAACTTTAAAGTAACCTAAAATTATGCTACAATTCCGCCAAAATATTTAGACACTAGGAAATTATGAATGCGTATTCTGATTATAGAAGATGAAGTTACATTAAACAAGATGCTCGCAGAAGGGCTAAAAGAGTTTGGTTATCAAAGTGATGTTGTTGAGAACTTAAAAGATGGTGAATACTATCTTGATATCCGTAACTATGACTTAGTACTTATGGACTGGATGCTTCCAGATGGTAACTCTATTGACATTATTGGAGATATTAAAGCAAATACTCCAAAAACTGTTGTAGTAGTACTTTCTGCAAGAGATGACAATGAGAGTGAAATCGAAGCACTCCGTGCAGGTGCTGATGACTATATCAGAAAACCTTTTGATTTTGATGTACTTGTTGCTCGTATTGAAGCACGTCTGCGTTTTGGTGGAAGTAACATCATCGAGATCGAAGATCTTACAATCAACCCTGAAGAAGAGAAGATCACTTACAAAGAGACAGAGATCGAACTTAAAGGGAAACCTTTTGAAGTACTTACTCACCTTGCTCGTCACCGTGATCAAATCGTATCTAAAGAGCAGCTTCTTGATGCTATCTGGGAAGAGCCTGAACTCGTTACTCCAAATGTAATCGAAGTTGCTATCAACCAAATCAGACAAAAAATGGACAAACCATTAAACATTACTACTATCGAGACTGTACGTCGTCGCGGGTACCGTTTCTGTTTTCCTAAAGAAGTTTAATGCTATAATCTCCTAATAGACTTTATTAGGGGATTATACTATGTTTGCCACAAAAAAAAGTATTAGAAAAAGCTTTCTAATACAACTTATTTTCTCTTCTGCTATACTCATTTTTATCTTCTCTTCAATGCTTTATTTTTATATTGAGAAATCTATCTATGATGAAAAAAAAGAAGAACTTTTACAGTATGCAACAAATATCACCAATGCAAAATCCCTTATTGAAAATACAGATCCGGCTTCACAGAGTCTTTTATCACTCAACATTGAACTCATTTCACTCAAAAGTGCTCCAGCCGAGAGTGAGCTCTATGAATCAACTCGTCATAACAGAACCTATCTAACACTCATTCATCCCTTAGATAAGCAAAATCACACCTATCTTAAAATCACAAAAGATATAACACCGACAAAAAAACTGCTCAATAAGATACTGCACTATATTTTCATCATCAATATTGCTGGTTTTTTACTTGTTGTTATCTATGCAACTATGCTCTCAAAAATGCTTGTAATTCCAATCAAAACTCTTAATAAAAAGCTCTCAAACATGAATGAGCACTTAATTAAACCAATAGACATCAACGAACTTCCTATGGAGTTTGAACCACTTGCACAAACGATCAACCACCTTATAGCGAGGATTCAAAACTTCGTTAAGTACCAAAAAGAGCTCTTTATCGGAACAGCGCATGAGCTAAAAACTCCCCTTGCTGTCATAAAATTAAAAAATCAAGTCACACTCATTAAAAAACGCTCACCTGAAGAGTATATAGAGGCTCTCAAAACTACAAACAAAACAATTGATGAGATGAATATCATCGTATCAAATATCTTAAATATTGGCCGCCAAGAGGGTGCGCAGCTTGACAAACCTGTAGAGGTTGATGTCATCGAAGTTCTCAAACAAAAAGCAGATGATTTTAAACTTTTGGCAGAAAATGAAGGGAAAAAACTTGTGATGGACTTTCAACCAAGTGCCTATATGGCAACACTTCAGGTCTCCCTTCTTAACCAGATCATACAAAATTTCTTGCAAAATGCACTCAAATTTACACCTAAAGACAAACGTGTAATCTTACGCAGTCAAGAAGATGATTATGGTCTTCTTATTGAAGTTATAGATGAAGGCTGTGGGATAGATGAGAGTGTAGATCTTTTTGCACCATTTAAAAGACAGGGAAATAAAAGTGGTGTAGGACTTGGCCTTTTTCTTGCAAAAAGCGCCGCAGATGCTCTTGGAGCAAAGATAAGTATTAAAAACAGAACAGATGGAATTGATGGTACAGTTGCTTCATTACAACTCAATTCTAAACTATCTTGCGTAATTCCAAGGAATTAAAAGCATTTCAAAAATAATAAAGCTTACTTTTGTTATAAATCGGTCACATATAAACGAAAAAATATAATTATAAGGTTTTTAAATATGGCATTAATAATAAATGATGAATGTATCGCATGTGATGCATGCCGTGAAGAGTGTCCTACATTCGCAATCGAAGAGGGAGACCCAATCTACTACATCGATCCAGATCGTTGTACTGAATGTGTAGGTATCTATGATGAGCCTGCATGTATCTCTGTTTGTCCGGTTGACTGTATTGTCCCAGATAAAGACAATGTTGAAACAATTGCAGAACTGCAGTTTAAATATAAACAGCTCCAAGAAAACGAAGAGTTATAATTGGCTAAGAGAGTTGCCGTCATAGACATTGGTTCTAACTCTGTTAGAATGGTTGTTTATGAGAAAACCTCCCGTTTTGCGTTCCACCTCCTCCACGAAGAAAAATCAAAAGTAAGAATTTCTCAAAATGCATATAAACATAATGGTCATCTGCAAGAAGAACCGATGCAAAGAACACTTTTTGCACTTCATGATTTTTTAGAAATATGTAACTCATTCAAAGTAAGAAAAATTCTTTGTGTAGCAACTTCTGCTCTACGTGATGCACCAAATAAAGCAGATTTTTTGCAACGTGTACGACACAAACTCAAACTTGATATTAAAATTATTTCAGGAGAAAAAGAGGCATACTTTGGAGCACTCTCCTGTGCAAATCTACTTCCTATGCAAAAAAATGCTTTAACGGTTGACATCGGTGGTGGTTCAACAGAACTTGCACATATCCATAAGCACAATATCTCTCAAGCAATCTCTTTAAAATTAGGCACAGTACGATTAAAAGAGCTTTTCTTTGATACTGGAGATATTGATGGTGCGATTAGCTATATAGACAATGAATTAAACCGCCTAGAAGAGATAAAAGAGATAAATACACTCATAGGTATAGGTGGAACATTTAGAGCCATTTCTAATGCTATATTAAAGCAAGACAACTACCCTCTTAATAAACTGCATGCTTTTGAATACAAAGCAAAACATTTGGAAAAATATCTACAACAGATACTTCGTGCCAAAAGCAATAAAGAGTTAAAAGAGCTCTTTATAAAAAGTAACCGATTTGATGTAATTAAACCCGGAGCACTCATCTTACATAGAATATTACAAAAAATCGATATCTCTCATATTATTACCAGTGGTGTCGGCGTGCGTGAGGGGGTCTATCTCTCTGATCTTCTTCGCCATGCAGGAGGACAGTTCCCACACAACTACAATACATCAGTACGTTATATACTCGATACTCATGTACATGACAAACAGTTCTCAAATAATTTAGCACTACTGAGTAAAAAACTTTTTGATATATGCCATGAATGTTTTAAAATTGATCAAAAGTACAAAGATGAACTGAGTATAGCTGCGAAACTTTATCCTGCTGGAAGCAGTGTGCATTTCTACTCACAGAACAAACATACATATTATATTATCCAAAGTGCTTTGGAGTATGGTTTTACACATAAAGAGATTACACTCATAGCCACTTTGGCTAAGTATGCAAAGAACAAACTACCTTCGAGCGAGCATCTTGAGTTTTTTAGTAAACTGCTACCAAAAAACAAAGAACTAACACTCAACCTAAGTTATCTACTCTCCTTAGCGATTGCACTGCTAAGTCACAGACCAAGAAATCTGGACTTTACCTTAGAGTATAAAGACAATGTACTTGAAGTTCATTCAAAAGAAGAGTTGTATCTTGCAAAGATTGCAGTCGAAAAGTTAGAGAAACCTTCCAAAGATTTTAGAGTAAAATTTCTCTAAAATCTCTGTCCCATAGTAAATTCAAAGTTTGTTGTTTTATCACCCGGTTTTGCATCAAGTGCTTTTGAGAACATCAACTGAATAGGTCCAACAGGAGAGAACCACTCGATCCCTGCTCCATAACCAGCACGTGAGATATTATTTGCAATCAAATTTTTTGTTAAATTATCTGAAATAATTCCCCAGTCAAAATATGTTACAAGTCTCATTTTTGCTTTTGGAATCAATGGAAAACTCATCTCAACGTTATTTGAGAAAGTCTGTGTACCACCTATTCTTCGTATTGGCACACCATTATATGTATCTGTTCCTGTCGGATCTTCTATCATTGGAGAGAGTGAGTAAGACTCATACCCTCTTACACTACCTATACCACCCATATAGAACTTCTCAGCAAGTGGTACATACCCATTGTCTATAATGGCATAATAACGAGCTTTATAACGGAAGATTGCATCAAAACCAATATACTCATCAAGTCCTATGTATTTGTTAAATGTAGTACGAGCCTTTAGGAAATCTGCATCACCGCCAAGACCGGACTTTTCAAAACTTTGAGCAAGGGTGAAACCTTCACGAGGAAGATAATAATCATCAGTATTATCCCAACTAAGACTTACTGTCATTGCACTCTTATCATATGCTTCAAAATAGTACGTTCCAGCACCATACTGTGAAGCATTAAAATCTGAAGAAAATTCATAATCATTTCTAGAGTATCCATATCCAAGATATCCAGAAATATGACGAGAAAATCTGTGTCCTGTACCAATAGAGACACCATCTGTCAACGTTGTATAATCGTTATAGTCATATGTTGAGTGAAAAATAGAAAAGTTTCCACTAAAATCACTGTCATTAAGACGAGGATTAGAGATATTAAAAGAGTAACTCTGTGTTGTCTGTGACTTTTCGGCTTTTATTCCTACATTAATACCTGAACCCCAGATATTTCTGTCATTAATACCAACACTAAGAAGAAGTCCTCCATAAGAGCCATATCCACCACCAAGCTGGATATTTCCAGTAGGTGCCTCTTTTACTTTTACGATAAGATCCATTGTATGTGTATCTACACGTCTTTCTTCTATCGTAGTACCGTCAAAGAAGCCTAAACGCCCAAGTGCATTCCGTGAGTCTTTTAAATCAGTTAAAGAGTACATATCACCAGGAGCAAGATAGAGTTCACGACGGATCACTCTATCAAGTGTTCTTGTATTTCCAGAGATGAGTACGTTACGGATAGCGACTTTTTCACCTGGCATAACTTTAAAGACAACTTCAACAGTATGATTCTCTTTATCTTTTTTCAAATCAGGAACAACCTGAACATATGCATAGGCATGATCTGCTATCAAAGTTTTTATCTTTTCAGAATCACTTCTAAAAGTTTTGATGTTAAAAGTCTCTCCCGCTTTCATCGTTAGAAGCTCTTTGATTTTATCTTCGGGAACAACCTCTTTTGTCTGATAGATTGTAACTTTAGATATTTTATATGGTAAGCCCTCTGTAATTTGATAACTCATATCAGCTTTATAACTATCAAAGTTTACACGAGTAAAAGGTTCATCAATCTTAGCATCAAGATATCCATACTGCATATAGTAATCACGAATACGGAGGTTGTCATATTCTAAGTCACGAAGATGCATCTTCCCATCATTTCTTCCCCAGAACCAACCCATAAACTCATGCTCTTTATTGGCAATTACATCATCGAAATCATCAGGATCAAGACCATAAACACCACTGTATTCAATCTTTTCAATGATAATCTCTTCACCTTCATTTACAATGAAAGTAACTTTAATACTACCATTATCAAGATACTCTGTTTTTACTTCAACAACAGAGTCAATTTTTCCTTCTTGAGAGATTGCTTCAATGATACGTTTCTTTGCTGCTTCAATTTTTTGTGGATCATAAAGCGTACCTTTTTTTATCTGAATAACACTCTCTTTTACATCATCATCATTCTCTTTCCAACCCTTGAGTTCTACTTGAGAGATAATAGCTTTTTCTTTAAAGTAAAATGTCAGTTTACCATCTTCAAACTCAGTCCAAATATCATTAAAGTAACCCTGTTTAAAGTACTTTTTAATAGCCTTGTCAACATCTTCGACATCAATATCATCACCAGGTTCAAATGGAAGCATACGCAGTGCTACTGTTTTGGAAATATGGACAAGTCCATCATAGTTGATAGATTTAACGACATCAGCCCAGAGAGTAAGTGTCACAAAAAGTGTAAGAAGTAAAAAAAGTTTTTTCATTGAAAGTCCATAATTTAAATTAGATAAGATTTTACCCATTGTGAGGTTAATATTAAGTAAATTTAGTATAATTTTGCAAACTAAACACAAAGAACAGAAAATGAATGTAGCAATTATCGGACTTGGACTAATGGGTGGCTCTTTGGCACTTAGCCTGAAAAAACTCGACTTTATTGATGAAATTGTCGGTCACGACCATAATAAAGAGCACCAAAAAGAAGCTATTAAACTTGGTTTGGTAGATAAAATTGTACCTTTTGATGATATTAAAAATTATGATGTAATCTTTTTGGCAATTCCAGTAGATGGTGTTATTGCTGTACTCAAGCAATTAACAGATATAAAAGAGCATACTACTATCATAGACCTTGGAAGTACCAAAGCAAAAATCGTAGCTGCTGTTCCAAAAGAGATTCGCAAAAATTTTGTTGCAGCACACCCAATGACTGGTACAGAGAACTTCGGTCCTCACGCAGCTATTGAAGGGCTCTATGAAGACAAGGTAGTTGTACTGTGTGACCTTGAAGATAGTGGTGAGCATCAAAGAGAAGTAGCTCGTAAAATCTTTAAAGCACTAGGAATGAAAAAGTACTTCATGGGCGCACAAGAGCACGACAGACATGCTGCATTTATCTCTCATATGCCTCATGCCATCTCTTACTCACTTGCAAATACTGTAATGCGACAGGAAAAAAGAGATAACATCTTAGCTCTAGCTGCAGGTGGATTTCGTTCTATGAGCCGTTTGGCAAAGAGTTCACCTTATATGTGGGAGGATATCTTCCGCCAAAATAAAGATAATCTCTTAGAAGCGATCACACTTTTTGAAAAAGAGCTCACGCAGATGAAAAGTTACATCGAAAATGATGAATGGGACAAGGTTCACCAAGAGATGGCTTATGCCAACAAACTTCATGATATCTTAGACTAGATTCTACAATCTAGCCTATCTTATAGCGTTCTAAAACACTTCTTACAAGCTTCTTATCAAGAGGCTCATTTTTACCTTCATATAGATTTCTTTCGATTATCGCAATAATGGCTGCAACATCTTTATCTGTATCTTTGTAAGGTAAAAGACGAATAAGTAACTGCTTTTCATCTTTTGGAGTAAAACGTCTTTTCTTCTCTTTTGAAGTAAATGATGCATATCGTAAAGCAACAAACATCAATACGGCACCCACAATCAAACCTATTGCAAACATTCCTCCAAGCCAACTATAAGAGAGTGATGTTGTATCTTCTTGCTGAGAACTATTTTTCGTTATAGCCAGTTCTTTTTGTTCATTATCATCAGCTCTTTTTATCTCTAACGTATCTACTTTTTGACTTGAGCCTTCTACTTTTATCTCTATAGGTTCTGTTTCGGCTTTCTCTATCTTTTTCGTTTTTAAGTTATAAAAAAGGATTGAAAAAGGCGGTATAGTAAAATCTTCATCAGACACAAATGCCAATTTTTGTGTGAGTACATTGCCATTAATTTTAATCTTTTCAGCAAATACATTCACACCCGGTATAGATGGTTTAAAACTTTCAATATCCTCTAGATTACCATCTCCAACAACTTTGACTGTTACATTAACAGCTTCATTTTTTGTAATAGTTGTTTTATCAGCTACGGCAGATATTGTAAAATCACCTACTAATTTAATGATTCCGGGTAATGGTTTTGCTTGAATGTGAACTTCATTAGAAAAATAACTTTTCCATACGATTTGAGGTATAAATGAACCCCACATATCTGCTCTGTTTACACGAGAGGCTATACGCAACTGTGCAGGTTTTATAGTAAGGTCACCCTCTCTTTGTGCTGCAAGTTTATATTTCATCTTTGTGATGATATATTCACCATCTTCTTCTCGTGTAGCTGGGGATTCATCTTTAACCCAAAATCCGGTAAAATCCGGTGCTATAAACTTACTGTCTACAACTTCTGCACTCTTTTTTTGTTTTAATTCTAGAAGTAACCAAAATGGCTCACCAACTAAAACTTCTGACTTGGACGGTTTTAACGAGAGTATAAAATCAGCATTTTTATTTTGTGATGCTTCTTTTACCGTAACAGTTACAGGATTGGATTTTTCTATTTTACCATCCACCTCAACACTTATTGGAGAGACTGTACAACTCTTTTGTGGAGCAAATGTATAGGAAAGTACATAATTTTTTTTGTACTCTGTATTTACCATTGTTATACTTGTTTGAGAAGCTGAAGAGAGTATGTCATAACCACATATATTGTCCAAAATAGGTTTATTTACCTCTTTTCCTTCTATAGTCAAGACAAGTCTTGCAGTATCGCCACGATACACAACACTTGGTTCTACTTTAGCAATCACACTTCCAAAAAGTGTTTCTATGGAAATAAAAAATAAAAAAATTATATATTTACCAAGGTTTTTCATTAGTTTGTTCCTTTTTCTTTTTCGGATTATTTAACATGTATAGGAATGTATTTTGATCTTCAGAAAGGGCTTTGAGCCATTTTTTCTCTTCCGCATCGCTCATCTTTTGTTTCACTGCAGATATTTGCATCTGTTCTGTCTTACTTTTCTTTTTAGAAAGTTCTTTGAGTCTTTCTTTATCTTGTTTGTTTAGAGATTTGTTTTGCTCTTTTTGAGCATCTTTTTTCTCTTGTGAACTCTTTTGCTGCTGGTGTTTTTTTTCATCTTCACTCGGTTTTTGTGATTTATTTTTCTCTTGTGATTGTTTTTCTTGCTGTTTTTGTTGAGATTGTCCCTTTTCTTTCTCTTTTTGTGATTGAGACTCTTTATTCTCTTGTGATTGCTGATTCTGCTTTTGTTTACTCTTTTGCTTATTTTGATCTTTACTCTTTTGATCCTGATTGTTTTGCTTATTCTTATCTTGATTGTTTTTATTTTGCTGCTTATTTTGCTGTTTTTGTTTCTGTTTCTGCTTTTGTTTTTTACGTTTTTTTAACTCTTGTTTTACTCTGGCTAGATTTTCACGTACATTTTTATCATCATGCAGTTTTAAAGATGTCTCATATGCTTTAATAGCTTTTTGAAGTTCTGCATCACTCCCTAATTTTGCATGAGCATTTCCTTCATTCGCATACTTTTGTGCACGTTTCAAACTATTACCAAAGATAGCTTTTTCATAAACCTGCAGTGCTTTTTTATACTCTTTAGCTTTATAGTAAGCATTCCCGGCATCATAATAAGCTTCCGAGCTGTCCCTCTCTTTTGCATACCGTTCATAATTGTGTGCAGCTTGGAGATATTCACCTGCTTCATAATCACTCTTAGCCTCTTTTAAGTCAACAAAATCCAAAAGTCCTGCATTGGCATCAGGAGAAGCAAAAAGCAAAAAACCAAGGATGAAAAGAGAAGGTACAGCCACCTCTTCTCGCTTACTCATTGAAGATGTTGCAATAAGAAGTAAAAGCAATGCCAATCCTACCGGATAGTAAAAGAGTGGTATATACTTCTCAATCTCCTGTGATTTAAGCTCTTTTTTGATTGCTACATCTTCTATCTCATGAAGTATTGCTTTAACATCAGCATCAGAGTTGACACCTTCTACATATGCTCCACCCGTTTCTACAGCCAAGTCTGCGATTTTTTCATTTAATTTTGTCAGTATAATCTTACCGTTTTGCTTTATAAACTCACCATCTTTTTTCTTAATAGGTGCACCGTTTTTTGTTCCTATCGCAATAATAAAAACAGCAATATGATGCTCTTTGGCATATGCTATCTCTTTGGAGAAATCTTTTTTATCACCGCCATCACTCAACAATAAAAGATACTTTTTTTCATTTTTAATACTTTTAGCTGCTACCTCAAGCATAGATAAAAAATCAGTTCCCTGCTCTGTTATAGAAGTAGTGTCAAGTTTTGAGAGTAAAAATGCCACAGCTTCATGGTCAAAACTAAGTGGTGAGACTAGATAAGAGTTCTTTGCAAAAGCGATAACACCTATGCGCTCATTGGGCGCGAGCTTTAAAAACTCCAATGCCTTTTGTTTAGCAAGTTCTAAGCGGTTTGGATAGACATCGGTTGCCAGCATTGAGTCAGAGATATCCAGTGCTATCATAATGTCTGCACTTTTTGCTTTTATATCGACTTTGCCTTCTTTGATGACAGGATCAGCAAGTGCTATGATAATAAGAAATCCAATAAGCATAAAGAGTGCATTTCTTGCTTTCATTGTGAGTGTATTTGCGCTCACGCGTAGCCGCTCCATCACTTCTGGATCAAAAAATGTCTCCTGCGCCTCTTTTTGCGTTAAAAGCAGACCAAAGAGAATAAAAAGCGGTGGTAACATAAAGTATAAAAATTCAGGATGCAAAAATGTCATTATGCTTTTCCTCGCTTATTTCGTAAGTAAATATATAACATCAATGCAATCAATCCAACAAAAAGCGGATAAAAATAGTAATAATGTAAATAGGTAAAACTCTCATTTTTTATCTCTGATTTTTCCAGCTCATCTATCTTTTTATAGACTTCGGCAAGTTCAGCTGCACTTGCTGCTCCAAAGGCTACCCCACCAGTCTCTTTTGCTATCTTTAAGAGTACAGCTCTATTGTACTCACCATCACCGCCAATACCTATAGGATAAACCTTAACACCCTCTTTTTTTGCCAGATCGATGGCAACATCAAGCGGTATCTTGTCAACCTGCGGTGTAGAGTAACCATCTGTAAGCAAGATGGCTACTTTTGACTTGGAGTGGCTCATCTTTAAAAGGTTCACGCCTTGTGCCAAAGCCTCATACAAAGCCGTATAACGCCCTGCCATGCCAACTTGCAGTTGTGAGACGATACGTGAGAGTATATGCTCATCATAAGTAAGTGGTGAAGCGATAAAAGAGTACGAACCAAAAACAACCAGACCAATGTTGTCATTTTTACGCTTTGCTATAAAGTCACGCACAATCTTTTTTACAATATCAAAACGACTTGCATTTGGATCTTGCCTGTCAAAGCCTCGTGTATCCATAGATTGAGAAGCATCAAGTATAAGTGCTATCTCATGCCCTTTTTTAGGTGCTATCTCATAAGGCTCATCTTTTACCGGAGACATAAAAGCTAAAATAAGCATTACAATACCTATCCATTTAAGTAAAAAAAGCAGTCTCGATGAATCCACAGAGTTTTTCATAAACTGTGCTGCGTGAGGAAAATAGATAGATGGCAGACGCATCTTACAAAGTGTCTCACAAGCAATGAAAAAAAAGATAACAAAAGCTAATTTTGGAAACTCAAAGTAGATACCATCAAACATCTATCATACCTTTATAAAGTTCTATGAGTCGCAGTGTATTGGCATCAAATTTTTCATTTATCTCTTTTTTATATTTGTATCGAGACAAAGCATCCAACAGTTCATTATAAATTTTTTGATGTCTTTCACTGTCATTTTTAAATGTAGCACCATATTTACTCAGTGCATATGCTGCTTTTTTTGTATCACTCAGTTTCACCTTTGCAAATGCTTTTGCATGTTCTTTTCTTATATCAAATTTTTTACGTGAGCGTAACCATTTAATAAGCAAAAAAAGCAAACCTAGAGTAATAATACTGCCTACAACAACCAAAACCAAAAAGTAAAAAAAAGAGTAGTCAGGTACTTCTACCAAAGGTTTTATATCATGAAGAGGAATCTCTGGCATTTTGTTTTGCATCACTATCTCCCCTCAAAGAGTCGTCGCAGTGCTACACTCACATTTTCATGTGTGTAGAGCTTTGTAAAACGCACCTGCTGTTTACGAAAAGCCGCGTAGAGCTTTCTATCATGCACTTGCACCTTTTTAGCATAGGCTTTAACTGTTGCATCATTAAAGTCACCCTCTAAAACAGCCCCGCTCTCAGGATCTATCAGTGAAGCAAAACCCATCTTTGGAGGTTTCTCTTCTAAAAGGTCTCTCACAACTATGGCAATGACTTCATGCTTTTTAGCCAAGACTTTAAAGTCAGGTATCTCAAAAAAGTCACCGATAATGATGACTAAAGATTTTCGCTTAAGCCTTGTAAAGAGCGTATCTGCCATCTTTTTATAGTCTGCTCTTTTATGCAGTGCGTCAAAGTTTAGAATTGATTCTACACTTTTGTGCACACTAAAGAGCTTTTTGCTTGGCTTGAGATGAGATTCTAGTTTATCGCTAAAGATATACGAACTCAGTAGGTCTCCGTTTTTTATTACTGAGAAGCTAAGCATTGCCGAGAGTTCAGCTATAACATCTTGCTTAAAGCGTTTTGAACCAAAGTGTACACTTCCGTTAAGCATCGATGCCACTACAACATTTAGCTCACGCTCTTCACGAAATATCTTGATGTATGGCTTTTGCAGCTTTGCTGTAATGTTCCAGTCAATATGACGAATATCATCACCTGGCATATACTCACGCAGTTCTATAAAGTCATACCCTTCTCCTTGAAAAATGGAGGGGTTGTTTCCAACCATCTCAGAAAAGACCTGACGACGAGCCCGAACAAGTATCTTTTGTAGTTTACTCACTCAAAAACCTTATGGTATATCTACAGCTTCGAGCACTTTTTGAATGATCTCATCTGTTGTAATACCCTCAGCCTCTGCTTCATAAGTAAGCACAATTCTGTGACGCATCAACTCTTTTACAATATAAGCCACATCTACAGGTGTTACAAAATCCTTACCACGCATAAATGCCATCGCTTTTACCGCTTTGAACATATCGATACTCACACGAGGACTTGCCCCAAACTGAATGTACTCTTTTATCTCATCGAGTCCATACTGATCAGGAAAACGCGTTGCATTGACAAGCTCTATCATATAAGCCTCAACCTCAGCATCGACATGTACCTCACGCACAGCTTCTTTGAGTGCATTTAATCCATCTTTATCAAGAACCGGCTCTATGGTCTCAAAGTTACCGCTTGAGATTCTACGAGCTATCTCGAGTTCTTCTTCTTTTGTGTTATACCCAACTACGAGTTTGAGCATAAAACGGTCAAGCTGTGCTTCTGGCAGCTGATAGACACCCTCTTGCTCTACTGGGTTTTGTGTTGCCATTACAAAAAACGGAGGTTCTATTTTAAAACTTGTATCACCAATAGTTACCTGTTTCTCCTGCATCACTTCAAGTAGTGCTGACTGCACTTTTGCCGGAGCACGGTTGATCTCATCGGCTAAGAGCAGGTTTGTAAAGATAGGCCCTTTTTTGATCT
>Ga0256828_1000516_pt1 | contig 25449 bp, 24 predicted proteins | sample CV88metaG_FD_185993 | JGI IMG/M metagenome (GOLD analysis project Ga0256828, IMG submission 185993) | Hydrothermal vent microbial communities from East Pacific Rise, Pacific Ocean - CV88 | ecosystem: Environmental > Aquatic > Marine > Hydrothermal vents | place: Pacific Ocean: East Pacific Rise...
TAGCTTTTTCTGCTTCTTCTCAATTTGTAATAAAAAAAGAAAATAACACAGATAAAAAAAAGAAAATTAATAGATTTTTTTTAGTTATTTTTTCTTTAATATTCATACTATTTTTTATTAAAAAATGAAACTCACTTTGCTATAGTTTTTCCCAAATATTCATAAGATTTTGAAAAAACTTTTTTTGTTTTTTTAATTTTGTCTTTATTTTTTTCTTTTAAATCTCATATAACTTCTTTTCATTTTTCAGTTTTTGATAATCAAACAGCTCATGCAATTGCTCATGCTATAATAACACCAGTAACTAATTTATCTACATTTTTAAGTCTTGATTCTTTTTTATTTTTTTTTCTAAAAAACATTTTTTTTATTTATAAATTAAACTCTTGCTTCTACTTTTATAGTCTGAGAACTAAACTTTATTTTATCAATAGTAATATATAATATTCCTTTTTCTAAAACAGCCTTAATTGATTCTAAATCTAAATTTTCAGGCAAAATTATATTTCTAGAAAATCTCCCCCAAAAACATTCACTATTTCTAATTATAATTTTTGAATCATTAAAAATCTCAGGTAAATCTCTATTTCAAGAAATAGTTAATACATTTTCCTCTAATGAAATATCAATATCATCTAATTCAACTCCTGATATAGGAGATATTATAGTAATATTTTCAGGACTTTCTACTATATCTAAAGCTACTTGTCATTCTTCTTCAGAAACTTCATCATCATATTCTAATTCTCTTTTTTCTACTTCAATTTCATCTATGTTTTCATTTTCTTTTTCAACTCAAAAAATCTTAAACATTTTATTAAATTATTAAAACTATAAATCTTTTAATAATTGTATGTTTTTTTTGAAAAAATTCAAGAAAAATGATAAAATAATATTGATTGTATTATAAAATACAAAAAATATAAATATTTATGAATAAAAAAATAAAAATTCCTGATTTTTTAAGTAAAATAAAAGAAAAAATAAATTCTTTAAATTCTTGAAAAAATATAAAGATAAGCTCAAAAGAAAAAATAAATTTCCTTGAGCAACTTTCTAATTTATTAAATTCATGAATTCCAATAATAAACTCATTTAAGATAATGAGTTATCAAGCAAAAGATAAAAAAATAAAAAAAATAATAAGTATATTTCTAAATAAAATTAATAAATGATTATCAATAAAAGAAATAGCAACTTGATTTCCCAAAATTTTTAATCAATTTGATTTATCTATTATTGAAATGTGAGAAGTAACTTGAAAACTATGAGAATCAATAGATTTAATCAGAGACAAAGAAGAAAAAACAAGAGAATTAAAATGAAAAATACTTTGAGCATTAGTTTATCCAATAGTTATAGTTAGTTTATCTATTGCTATGATTATAGTTTTTATGGTATATGTAATACCAAAAGTAAAAAAAATGTATAAAGATGCCAAAGTTAACTTACCTGAATTGACACAAACAGTAATTGATATTTCTAAGTTTATGCAAGATAATGTATTATACATTATTTTATGAATTATAATCTTTATTGTAGCTATCATTATTTTTAAAACTAATAAAAAAACTAAAATATATTGGGATAGGTTTATTATAAATATACCAATATTTTGACCTTTAATAAAGAAAAAAATACTAGCAATGTATGCTTGAAATTTATGAATTTTACTTGAAAGATGAATAATTATAAATCAAGCATTAAAAATAAGTAGTCAAACTCTTGAAAATGATTTTTATGAAAAAGAAATTAATAAAATTATTTCTGGTATTTCTAGTTGAAAAGAACTAAGTGATATGATGTGAATAAATCAAATTACTAGTTGAAAAGAAAATCCATATTTCCCTATTGAACTTTCTTCAATTGTAAAAATCTGAGAACAAACTTGAAAATTACCTGATTTACTTTTAAAAATATCAAATAAATTTAAAAAAGAAATTGATAATATTGTTAAAAATTTAGCAACTGCTATAGAACCACTTGTAATTGTAATTGTCTGAATAATTGTTTGAATTCTTATAATGGCAATTATGCTTCCATTCTTTAATATGGTAAATGTTATATAAAAAACTAGGATGTATTATCCTAGTTTTTAGGTAATTTTATTGTAAATTTTGCTCATCATAATTTTTCTGAATTTGAAGCAAATATTTCTCATTTATGTAATTTAACAATTTTATTACATAAATATAATCACATTCATAATCAAATAGATTTATTTTTTCAAGTATTATACTTAGTAAAAATTAATTTTTCCTCTCAATTTTTAAATCAAATTCCATTATCTTCAATATTTAAAACATAACAATTTTCTTCTTCTTTTAAAATTATTAAAATTATAGCTTCTTTATTTTCTATAAATTTTATAGAATTGTTTAATAAATTAGATATAACTTGAGTAAACTGAACTTTGTCAATCTCAATAAAAACAGACTTAAGTTTAGATTTAAATTCTATATTAATATCAGGAAAAGCATTTTTAATATAATTAGCTTCTGATTTAATTAATAAAACTAAATCAATTTTTTCTAAATATAACTTTATCTTTTTTAAATCATATTGTTCTATTGAAAAAATAGTTTTAGTTAATCTTACAATCTTTTCAATTTGTTCTTTTAATAAATTAAGTTCTTTAGATATATTTTTTTTATTAACTTTTTTCTCATTTAACTCATCTAAAATATTTTCTATTTGAAAAGAACTTATCATAATAGGTGTTTTAATTTCATGAGAAATAATTGATATAAATTCTTTTTGTTTATTAATTAAATTATTATATTCAATAGTTTTTTCATCTATTTTCTTATCTAAACTAACATTTAAATTATTTATTTCATTATATATACTTATATATTTTAAATGTCATATTAAAAATTTAACAAATTTTTTTATAATTTCTATTTCTTCATAATAATATTGTTCATTAAATGGTTTAAAACCTAATTCTAAAAATCATATTAATTCATTTAAATTATTTTTCATTGGAAAAATAATAGCAATATTATTATTTAATTCCTTTTTTATTTTATTTATATCAAATTTATATTTATTTTCCTCTAAAAAAACTATATCATTAATAAAAATATCATTTTCTGTATTCTTGGAAAAAAATTTAAAAAGTTCAGTATTTTTAAACTTTTCATCAAAAATTTTAATATTAAGATAATCAATATTAAAATTTAATTTTATATCTTTTTTTAAAAATTTATTTAATAAATCAATATCCATTATAAAAGGAATTTTCTCTCTTAATTCATTTAAATAATTTGTAAATTTATTATATTCTGCATTTCAAGGAAGTATTTTTAAAAAAAGGTTATTAATTAAAACAAATAATATAATTCATATAAAAATATCAAAAATTGTAAAATTATAATTTATTCACCAATAATTAATAAATCAAAAAGAAGTATAAAAATATAATTTCTGCTTTATATAAAATAAAATTAAAACTAAAAACAAAGATATAAAAAAAGAAAATATTTTTTTATATCTAAAAGAAATATCTATAAAACTATATCTACTTATTGAATACCATACTGCTAATAAAAAAGGTAAAATATAAAAAGGAACTTCTTTTTCAAAATAATATATTCAATAAACTGGTAATATTCATTGAAACAAAATTCAAAGAGAAATAAAAATAAATAATCAAAATAAAATATATTTATATCTAATTTTATTTATATTTTGTAATTTTTTATATTTTTTATAAACAATAACTCAAAATGTAAAAATCATTAAAACTTCAAGAAATAAATAAAAATTATATAAAAAACCAAAAATTTCATAATAACTACCTCTATTATTGTTAAAATATATTCACTTTATAATATAAGGACTAAAAAAAATTAAAATAGTAAATAAAAATATAAAAATAGATATATATTTTATTAATAACTTAAAATAAATATTTTTTATATTACTTTTATCAAAATTTAATAAAAATATTCACAATATATATATTCATAAAAAAGATATTCAGTAAGCAAATCTAGATATTTCTAATAAAATTTTTTGATCTATTAAACTATAAGTCAAAAAATATAATACAAACCAAATTGAACTTAAAATTACAAAAAATAAAAAACTCAATCACTTTAAATTTTTATATTTTTTATAAAAAAGTATCCCTATATAAATAGAAAAACTAATTACCAATATATATAAAAAGATATAAACACTCATTTGTATAAATAAAATAATAATAAAACTATTATATTATTTTTTTATTATTTTAAAACTTCTTTCATTTTTTCTTTATAATTTTTTAAAAAATTCTTAATTCATAAATCTAAAAAATTTTTTAAGTAATCCTCTACCATATTTTCCATATAGTAAATTCAACTATTATAAGTTTCAGATTTATTAATAAGTAAATTAGAATTCATTTCTAACTTTTTAAATCATAAAGAGTGAAATATTCAATGAACTGAACTTCATTCATCTAATTCAATAATTCAAGTATTTTTATAAAACCTTTTATCTACAACAATTGAATATTGATCAATTAATTTTAATAAATTTCATAAATTTATATATTTTTCTAGAGTACCTGCTCATGCAATAACCATTAAATCATCTAATTTACCTAATTTTTTAAGATTGTTTTTAAATTCTATAAATCACTCTTCTCAATAATGAAATATAAATTCTCTTTGATAAATTTTGCCTATTTCTTCAATATATCAATCCATAAAACCAACTAATTCCTTATCTTGATATAATAAAGAAATAAAAGAAGCTTTACTCTCAAATAAACGTTCTTTTATATCATTTGAATATTCATATTCATCATAAATAAAAAATGTTTTATCACTATTACAATTTTTACATTTTATTGAATCTCATATTAATTCTTCAAGTCTTGTAACTGATTCTTTTCTTAAATCATGAAATTTTTCTCAAAAAATGTCATTTTTTGAATTAATTTGTCAACAATTATCACATTTTACATATTCTCAAATTCAATATGCCCATAAATCCTTTTCTATTCTAGCTAATTGTAAAATATCTCAATTTGTTAAATTACTTGTTTTAACAGAGGTTGTGTATAATTTTTCTCTTTTTCTCATATAAAAAAATTAATAAATAAAGTAACTCTTTTATACAAGAAAAATTTTATAAAAAAAATTAAGGTTAAATTAAGGTCATTTTTATACAATAATTTTAATATTATAATTTATTAACTTTCATATGGAAGGATACTTAGCTAAAACAAAAGAAATAAATAATTTTGATACCTTATTAGAAGCATGAAATATAGATTTTAATTTTCATGATACTTTTGCAGAAATAAAAAAGTTTGTAAACAATATTTTTTATTCTTCAAAAGATAATGAGATAATAAATTATATAAATAAACATGAAGATATTTTAAAAGATTTCCTATTAGAAAATAAAAATATAATTTTAGAAATTCAAGAAAACCTAAATAATCCAAATAAATTAAATTATATTTATTCAGAAATATTAGCTGAAATTTTTAATAAATCAGAATTAAGTGTAAATTATGAATGAATAGTAGATAAAAAATGAAATATAGTATTTCATGAATGATTATTAAGAGTTAAATCTGAATTTAATTTTAATCATTTTGATTTATTAGATTATGCAAAAATTAGCTGAAAAACACTCAGTATATTTAATAAAATGTTTTTAAATATTGTTAATGATATTAATGAAAAAAAAATTAGCTGACCAATATCAATTAATGCAGAAGTTTCAGATATCTTAAATCCAAATTTTATTCCTAAAATAAAAGAAGTTATTAAAAATAATAATTTAAATTTAAAAAAACAAATTATTATTATTGAAATTCTTGAAAATCAAAAAATACCAGATACAGAAAACTTTTTTCAAAAAATTATTAAATTAAAAGAAATGGGATTTGCTATTGCTTTTGATGATATTTTTTCAGAAAAAGTGTGATTACAAGAAACTATTAAAAATCTAGAAATACTAAACTATAACATAGATATAATTAAAATAGATTGAAAAAAAATACATGATTTATATAATATTTATAAAAAAATACCAAATAGTAAAATTATTATCAAATGTAGTAAAACCATTAAATTAGCACAAAATAAATGAATCAAAGTTGTTGCTGAGTGGATTGAAACTGAAGATATGTTATTCTTTAGTAAAGAAATACTTTGAGTTGATTTTTTTCAAGGATTTCTATTTAAAAAATAAATTATTATATAATTAAAAAAAATGTATATCACTATAATTGAAGATGAAAAATTGCTATCTAAAAATATAGCAAAAAGATTAAAAAAACAATGATTTAATTCTTCAATATATGATAGTTATAATAATTTTATTAATTCAGAATTCATAAAACCAGACTTGTTTATTATTGACTTATCTTTATGAGATTGAAGTTGATTTGATATAATCAATTTTATTAGAAATAGAAAAAATCTTGATACACCAATTATTATTACCACAGCATATAATGATTTAGAAAAAAAATTATATGGTTTAAATTTATGAGCAGATGATTATTTAACTAAACCTTATTCTATTGAAGAACTTATTGCAAGAATAAAAGTTGTAATAAGAAGAACATATAAAATATCAAATAACTCAAAATTAAAATATAAAAATTTTGTTTATAATATTGACAAACAAATAATAGAAAAAAATAATAAAGAAATTTTATTAGCTAATAAGGAAATCAGCTTAGTAGAATTTTTACTATATAATAAATGAAAAATCATTAGTAAAGAAGATATTATTAAAACTGTTTGGTGAGAAAGAGATTTATTAAATGTTAGTGATAACAATATTATGGTTGTTATTTCAAATATAAGAAAAAAACTCTGAAAAGATTTTAATTTACAAACAATTAAAAATAAATGATATATATTAAAAGAGGAAAAATAATATTTTTCCTCTTTTTTTATAACCAACTATAATCTACTCAATAATTTTTAAATAACTTTTTACTTCCCCAATCAACTTGTTTATTATTTTCAAGTCATAATTTTTTAATCCAAGTTTTTATTTCTTCACTAGTTGGAGCTTCTATTTCTAATAAAGGTGGAATTAAATTTCTGTCATCCTCATAAAAATAATCATCTATATCAAATTCTATACCATTAAGAGCATAACTAATTCTATATTTTTTCTTTTCTCTTGTTGCTTTCATTCAATATTTTTCTAACACTTTTGTAAAACTTTCTACATCAGTGATTTCTCTTTCTCATTCATCAGCTATTTTAACTCATTTTTCACCTCATTCAGATTTTTTATTTCTTTTTCTTTTTATAGTATACATATGTATATCTCATTTTTTTCTTACTCTAAAAATTCTTTTATTTGCTTCCATTTTATGAGTTCAATCATCAGGAAAATCATAATAAATGTCATGAATATAACCTTCAAAAGTTTTTTTAGCTCACAATTCTTCCAATTTTTTTTGAAGTTTTTTTACATCTACTTCAAGTATTTTTATTTCTTTTTCTAACATAATATTTTTATTATAAATTATATAAATCTTTTAATCACCTATAACCATAATTAACCTTATGATTTTTTTCTAATCATAATTTTGTAATATATTCATCTAATTTTTCTTTGCTATCAGCTTCTATTTCCAATAACCAAGGAATATCATCATATCTATCTAAATCAAATATAACTCAATCCAGTTCATAAGATATTCTATATTTTACTAACTTTTTTTCATCTAATAAATTCATTCAAATATCTTTTATTTCCAATAATAATTCATTTATTTTTTTAATTTTTATTTCAAATTCTTTATTAATTGTAATTTCATCATTTTCAATAATCTTTTTTATTGTTAAATAGTTTCAAGATGAAGTTTCTCTAGTTCTAAAAATGATATTCTGATTTCTCAATATATAATCATCAAAATCATATCTATTATCTTTTATCCATCATCAAAATATTCTTTTAGCTCATAAATCTTCTAATTTTTTAGTAATTTCTTTTAAATCAACTTCTAAAATTTTGATTTCTATTTCATCTTTAGTTTTATCAGAATTTTCTAAAACCATATTTAATTTATCAATAAAACAGGTTTTATCACTATTAAAACAAGCTCAAAGATTTAAATCTTTAAACACTAAATAATCAGAAAATCCAATATTTAAATCCTTCATTAAAACTAATTTAGATATATCAATTAAATTATATCATAAAAAACAAAAAAAATCTAGTTTCCTAGATTTTTTACTTACATTTTTCTAAAATAGAATCATTATTTGCTCAAGCTTCATTTTTAAACTGGTTGAATTACACCAGTTTGAAATTTTTATTATTTATTATTTATTTTCTATCTATAAAAATTTACATTTTTATAAAAATTTACATTTTTATAAAAAATTCATATAATATTTATGTTGTTGTATTTATATGCATACATCTTTGTTGTCCTTGTAGGCTAAAAGAGAGATTTTTAAAAAATCTCTCTTTTTATATCTTTATTTTTCTAATTTTCTAAAATTATTTTCAAACAATATTTTATATTGTCTTTTTGCTATTTCTGCTAGGCCTTCATATCTTTGTTCTTTAGATAATCATTGTTTTATAAATTCTCAGTTTAAATTTTCTAAATTAGCAAGTAAAAGTAATTGTTCAATACTTGCATAATCTCTTAAATTTCATTTTTTATCTGGATTTTCTTCTTTGAATTGCTTTGCTGTTTTTCAAAAAATTATAATATTTAACAAATCAGCTTCATCACTATAAATATATTTTTTCTTAAAATCTTCCAAACTTGGAATTAAAAAATTTTTTATTGAATCTGTTTGTAATTTATAATTTATTTTTGTTAATTCTCTTTTTACTGACCATTCTAAAGATTTATTTTTTTGCTCTTCTTCTTTTAATCTTTGAAATTCTTTTATAAAATATAATCTAAACTCTATTGAAATCCAATTTGCAAATTCAAAAGCAATATCTTTATGTGCATAGGTCCCTCAATATCTTCAAGATTTAGAAATAATACCAATTGCATTTGTAGTTTCTATCCATTTTTTAGGACTTAATGTAAAAGAATTTAATCAAGCTTCTTTTTTAAACACCTCACATTCTAGGTGTTTAAAATTTTTGTTATTTATTTTTTCCCATAAATATAAAAATTCAATAGTATTTCTATTCCTCAACCAATTTTGAATAATTTGTTCAGATCTATCTCATTTATATTTTGCTATATCAGTCAAACTAATATAGTCTTCATTGCTTTTAGAATATAGACTTACTTCTGTATTTTTAATGTTTATAATTTGTTTCATAAAAATTATTTTAACAAATATATAAACTTATTGTATTTATTTTGTATATAAAATCAAAAAATATTTTTTAAATAATATTTTTAATAAAAAAGCCCAGAACTAGAATAATCATAATTTTCTAGTTTTAAGCTTTTTCTTGGGGTTTAATTTAGGTTGTGATGGTACATTAGATTAATTTGAACTAAAATTATTTTTTAATAACTCATATAAAAATTTATTAGCATTTTCAAAATTTTCCTCTTGTCATTCTATATTATATATTTCTTTTTCTCAATGAAACATATTATTTCTAAATCTATAAATAATATGTAATATAGTCTTTTCTTTATCTGTTCAATTACTTAAATTATCTTTTATAATATTTTTCAAACAAGATTCAAAATTCAAGTTATTAAATTTTTCACTATTATTAATATATCTATCTTTAAAATAATCAAAAACTCAATTTAAATTACTAATATCTCAATAATTTAAATTTTCAATTTTATTTTTAGTACAATTTTTATCACAATATCTTAATTCAAACAAATTCCATAATAAAACAAAATCTAAAATATATTGAACATTATCTCTATCTATATTAGAACCTATCAAATCATTAATTTTTCTTATATAATCCATAAAATTTTATTATTAAAATAAACTAATTTCTTTTTTTTCTCATAATTCTAATATATTTTTATAATTTTTTTCTCAAATTCACTTAATTTTTAATAAATCTCTTAATCTTTTTATTTTATAAAAATTTTCTTCTATATTTTCTAAAACTTTTTTTGAAATATTATTTCATTTATATTTATTTAATTTTTCTAAGATATTTTTCTCTATATCTCAAGCTTCATAATCCTCACAAATAATAAATTTAATTTTATTATTTTTAATATTTAATAATTTATTTTTTAATAAAATATAAATTTCTTCCCATTTTAGTCATCAATTACTACTTCATAATTTTGGAATATATATAATTTCATCATCAAATAATCAATCCTCACATTTTAAAATAAAATCATTTAATCAATTTTCAATCCATTCAATTTTTGAAGAAAATTTATATAAATTTTTTGTTGGAAAATTTATAATTTGTAAATTGTTTTTTTTATAAAAATCTATCACTCAAATATTGATTTTTCATAATTCACATTTTTTCTTATAATCCTCAAAATATTCATTTCAAAACCTTATTTTAAATTCAAAAGCAATTCATTTTCCCATAAATCATTCACAATTTACAGTATTTATTAAAATACCTTTTTTATTTCTTTTTAAATACTCTTCAAATATAGAATATTCAGAAACCAAAATATTATTATTTATAATCTTCATAATTATTATATGTTATTGGGATATGAGAAAATCATTTTTTATATAATATATTTTTAATTTCATTTTTCTTATTTTTATCAAAATAAATAATTTCTTTAATAAAATTAAAATCTATTCTTTTTCTAACTAAAACCTCAGCTCATTTTTTCTTTCTTAATAAAACATTATCTTCCCATCATTTTTTATTAAAAATATTAAAATCTAAATTTTCTAACTTGTTTAAATCACTAAAAATATTTTTTTCTGAAACATCTTGATATGCTAATGAAACATCTGAAAAAATTACTCATTTCTCAAGTAAGATTTTTCAATCAATAATTAATAAAATTTGATTTTCAATATTTTCTTTTATTTTAGCTGAATACAGCATTGCAGGATACTTTGAAAAAAATAATGGAGCATATTTATGTAAATCATAAATTCAAAATTGTTCTCTTCTATTCTGAATATTGTCATAAGAATTATTTTTAAAATTCAAATATCTACTAGCTAATTCTCTAGATAAAATTCATAATTCTATAACTGATTGTAAATTTTCTAATCTTGAAATCCTATATAAATTATCTGGAATATTATAAAAAATATGATTATTTTTATCAAATTTTTTCCATTCTGAGACCAAAATTCAATTTTTATTTATAAAATTATATTTATTATTTAAAAATACTTTTCAAATTCATTTTTCTTCATCAAATTTATCTACCATATCAAAAAAAAATGAAGAAATTAAAAATCAGTCTTCTCTCATATAACTATATTTTCAATTTCTTTTTATAACTTTTATCATAAATCTATTAAATTAAATTATATAATTTTAATAAATCTTCTCATCATTCAAAAGTTGTTTTACATAAACTAATAAAATTAATATCATCTCATCATTTTTCAAAATATTTTTTTAAATATTTTATAGCTTCATCATCACTTCAAATATAAGCATATAACCAAGCTGGTCTTAAATATCTAATTGGATTATTACTATCATATTTTAATGCTAAATTATAGTATTTAATAGCAGTATCAAAATTCTTTAATCTTTTATATTCTGTTGCTAAATTATTATAAACAGTAGCATCAGTATCAATATATTTTATAGATTCCTTATATAATCATATTGCTAAGTTATGATTATTATATCTTTGTCAAACACTATTTCACATATTATATAAATAAGAAGCCATTCATTGATTAGTTCACCTTCATACAACTATGTTATCTTTACAATATTGAATAATTCAATCTAAATCTTCATTAAATATTAATTGTTCAATATCATTTATTGTTTTTTTATTATATAAATCAACAAAAGTTTTTAAAAAATTTAAATTCATAACTTTTCATTTTAAAAAATAATTTTTTTATTTTTATTCTCTTAAAATTTAGATATTAATCTATTCAAAAAGAACAATATACGTGCTGAATGAACTGGAATATCTCTATCAAAATTATCTTCTATATAGGCTTCAAATTTAAATAATAAATTTTCTATTCCTAAAGACTCCTGTATTAATTCTAAAATATATAAATGAGCTCAATTATTACTAGAATAACCTAAAAATTGCTTTTCATATATCATAATAGCTAATAAATTAGATAAAAAAAATATTAAAATTTCCTCTGTATAAATTTTTAGATTAATATTAATCTCCTTATCTATTATTTCTTTGATTGACATTCATTTTCAAAATTTTTCAAAATTTTCATTTAATTTTTCATCAATATTAAATGTTATTTCAAATAAACTTAAATTTGAAATATCTCATATAATAATTTTTAGATTATTAAAAAATATTTCTTCTCTACCTGACTCTAAAAGATAATATTTAGAATAACTTTCAGCTCTAGAAAAAACAACTGCTATATGTAATAAATTAATTAAATCCTTATAATAATTAATTGAATTTTTTTCCATAATTTAATATAATTAAAAATTAATTTTCTTTCTAAAATTAACTAGTTCCTATAAATAATACATTTATATTATAGTAAAATACTATTCCCCCTTCTTCTCTTTCCCTTCTCTCTCAGCCTTCCTTTTAGCATATTCTTCATCCCTTTTTTTCTTTTCTTCTTCAAACTTTTTAACTTCTTCTTGTGTTGGTGTTCTTTGTAATCCAATTCTTCCTTTGTCTAAATCAACTTGAATAATTTCAAAATCAACCATATCTCACATATTTACTACATCTTCTACTTTTGCTGTTCTTAGTGGTGAAAGTTTTGATATATGAACCATACCAGAATTTTTACCTCTGAATTCTAGAATAGCACCTACTCAGTCAATTATTTTTACTACTTTACCTGTATCTTTATAACCTACAGTTGGAACCCAAAGCATTTGGTTAATTTCTTCTATTGCTTTTTTACCTCATTCTTGATTTGTAGCTGTAATTGTAGTTACTCAGTCATCAGCAATTGATATTTTTACATCATATTCAGCTTCTATTCTTTGAACATTTTCTCATCATTTACCTATTACTGCTCTTATTTTATCTTCTGGAATATTCATTGTCATAATCAAAGGAGCATAAGGACTCAAACTTGGAGCTACCTCTGGAATAATTTCAAGCATTTTTCACATTATAAAATCAGTTGCCTGCTTTCATTGAGCAAAAGCTTCTTTAAAAATATTCATAGATAATCCTTTGATTTTTACATCAAGTTGTAAAGCTGTAATACCTTTTGCAGTTCTAGTTAATTTGAAATCCATATCTCAAAGAAAATCTTCTTGAGCTTGAATATCTGAAAGAATTTTATATTTTCAAGTTTCTTCATCATAAATCATACCCATTGCAACCCCAGAAACAGGAGCTTTTATAGGCACTCAAGCATTCATCAAAGCCATAGTTGAACCACAAACTGAAGCCATTGAAGATGAACCATTACAAGTCATTATTTCTGAAACAAGTCTCATAGTATATGGAAATTCTTCTTCACTTGGTAAAACAGGAACTAATGCTCTTTCAGCTAAAGCTCAATGCCCTATTTCTCTTCTACCTACACCTCTCATCATTCTAACTTCTCCTACTGAATATGGTGGAAAATTATAGTGATGAATATATCTTTTTGTATCTTCTGGCATCATTCATTCCATTGTCATTTTATCATCTGGTCAACCAAGAGTAGCTATTGTAAGAGCTTGAGTCATACCTCTTTGAAAAAGTGCTGAACCATGAGTTCTAGGCAATAATCCTGTTTCTCAAATAATATCTCTTACTTGAGTTACTTCTCTACCATCAAGTCTTCTACCTTTTTCTAAAATATTTTTTCTCATTACTTCTTTTACTCTTTTGTAAACAAGAGCTCCTACATCTGAATCTTCTATTTTTTTATCATCTCAAACACTACAAGATTCTCAAATATTTCATTCAGCTTCACCTACTATACAACCTTTAGATTCTAAAAATTCTCTAGTTTCAACATCAAGTTTATCAAGTTCTTTTTGAAATTCTTTTTTACCTTTATCATAAAGAACTTCCATTTTTTCTTCAGTTAAAAATTCTTTAACTAAATCATAAAGACTTTCATCTGGTTTATTAAAAGTTGGAGTAACTTCAGGAATTCAAAATTGTTTTTCATAATCTGCAATAAAATCAAGTTGAGCATTACAAATTTCTTTTATTATAGAGTGAGCAAATTCTAAACCTTTAATCATTTCTTCATCACTAACTTCATTTGCACCAGCTTCAACCATAGTTATAGCATCAAGAGTACCTGCAACAACTAAATTAAGTTTTGCATTTTCTTCTTGTTCAACTGAAGGATCTGAAATAAAGCTTCCATCCTCATTCATAACTATTTTTATACCAGAAACAGGCCCTTCAAAAGGAGCTCCAGTCATCATTAAAGCTAAAGAAGCAGTAGTTACTCACCAACTACCTAAATCTTTTTCTCAGTTAGCTGAAAGTACTGAAACAATTATTTGAGTATCATTTATTAAACCTTTTGGAAACATAGGTCTTATAGGTCTATCTATAAGTCTAGCTGTTAAAGTAGCAGCATCACTAGGTCTTCATTCTCTTCTTTGAAATCTATTTCAACCAATTTGACCTGTTGCATAAAATTTTTCTTGAAAATCTACTACCAAAGGAAAAAAATCTGCTTTTTCATTTAAACCTTCAGTTTTAAATCCAGCAGAAGTAAAAACAACATTTCAATCTTCATCCATCATGGTTACTGCACCACTTGTAAGTAATCCAATTTTTCCTGTTTCAAAAGTATAATTTTTTCCTGCAAAATTATATGTTTTTTTAAGAGGAGTTATTTGTGTAGCATTTTTATCTGATAATCCTAACATAAATACATTATTTATAAATATAAAATAAGTATTTTTAGGCTAAATAATGAAATAACTCAAAAAATAAATTTTTTATTTTCTAAGTAATTTCATCATTTACTTAAACCTAAAAATTACTTGAAAACAATTATATAAAAAATGTTTTAAAACACAAAAAAAAGTGCTAAAGCACTTTTTTAAAATAAACTTTTAAAAATTTCTCATACACTTTTTCAAGCAAATCTATTCCTTTTGTTTTCATAATCAGCTAATAATTGTTCTGAAGCTGATAATTTTAATTCTTGTTTCACTTTATTTCTAGCAATAACAGATTTTATTCATTGTACTAATTCTTGAGTTTGTAAATCTGCATTTTCAGAAATAGAATTTAATTCTGTTCATAGCTCTATATATTTCATAGCTCAAATATATTTTTTTATAGCATTATCAATATCTTTTGCAAGTTCTAAAACTATTTTATCAGACTCTTGTTCATTTTGTAATAAAGCTTTTTCTCATTGAAATTTTTTATTTAAATTATTTACTGTAGAAATAATTTCATCTTGAAACTCTCTTCTATCCCAAGATTTTATTTTTTCAGCTACTTTTCTAGCATCATTTACTAACCTTTTTTCATCTAAACTTATTTTATCAACTTTTCAATCAATTACTTCAGAATTAACATAATTTTTGTTTTCAAATTCTCACATATATATTTTTTAGAAATTAAAATTATCTTTCATATATTCTATTTTCTCATTTGCTTTATTATAAGCTTGTTTCAAACCTAATAATAAATTATTTTTTACCTTTTTTACTTTTTTATAATCTTTACTTAAAGAAACTAATATTTTTTGTTTATCAATTTCTGAAACTTTTTTTAATTTAATTAAAAATTTTTTTTGTTCTTCTTCTGAAATATCATAAAGATATTTTAAATAACTAACTATATTTTCATTTATATTCATAATAATTTAATTAATATATAATTCTTTTAATTTTGTTTTAATAATTGATATATAAACATCAATTATTTTTCTAGTAAAATTGTCCAATACAAAATAATCTTTCTCAAAAAAATCTTGTGGAGTTAAGTTTTCTATAAATTCAATTTTTTCTTTTTTAGTTTTCAAAATATTTATTTTTTTTATAAACTTTTCTAAATTATCTTTTATTAATCATTTTGGAATCATTTCAAGAGAAAAATAGTTTTTAGAAAAATTATTAAATTTATATCAAAATTTATCACTTAAATATCACATATATAAAAAAGCTCTTTCTGATTCTCCTTGGCTAATCATTATTCAAAAAATATTATCAAAATATTTTTCTAAATCTTTCTTGTGTTTTCCTAATATATATTCAAAATCTTCTCTATTATACTTTTTGTTATTTTTTAAATCAGTAATTTTAGAATTATCAAAATAAACTTCTTCAATAATTAATTTAAAATTAGTATCAGACATTTTTGATATATACTCTCATGTAACTTGAGTATAATTATGTAAAAAATCACTAATATTATCTGATTTTTCTGAGTAAATCTCATTTAAAATCAACATTAATTCCATATTTAGTGCATCAATTGTTTGTTGTTTTGTATTTATAACAACCTCTTTTATTTTAATATTATCATCTGCTTTAACTATATTTGGACTTGATAAAATCAAAGTTCCAGCAAGTATTACATCTCTTAATTTCTTCATATAAAATATTAATTATAATTTAAATTATAATATCATATTTTCTTAAAAAAAACAAAAAGAGCTATAAAAGCTCTTTTTAATTATCTAAAAGAAGAAACAAATTAAGTATTGGAGTAAACATCCAAAAATAATCTGCTATTTTATCTTCTTCACAACAAGGTGGAATTTCTAAGTATTCTTTTTGCAATTTCCTATAAACCAGAAAAACTGATGTTAAATATAGGAAACATAAAAGAAATATAAAAGATAAATTCATAATAATCTCCTTTTTTTAAGTAAAATAATTATAAACAAATAATTTTTAAACACAAAAAAAAGTGCTAAAGCACTTTTTAATTAATGACTACATCCACATCATCCTGAACCACAATGACCTCATTGTTCTTCTTGTTCAACTTCCCCTGCTTGTTCTTGAATAAAAGCCATAAAGCTATCAATAAGAGCTTCAACCATTTGTCCATCATCAGTTATTTGATTACCATCTGAACTTGGTATTATTTGTTTTAATAACTCTAAAGCTTCTTTATATCTTTCATCAATTTCAATTTGTATTTTTGACATATAAATTAATTTAAAAATAAAATAGATTACAATACTAGTAATCTATTTTATTTTTACTTATTTTTAAAGATAAATCAAACTTTTATACTTTTAATTTATTTTTAATAAGTTTATATAATTTTTCTCTTGTTTTCTCTATTGTGATATCTTCTTCAGTATCAATAGATCATTTTTCAGAAAGTAATATAGAAATAGGTTTTGTTGAATCAAATTTAGATAAAACTATATTTATTATTACCATAATTGGAACAGATAACAACATTCAAATTACTCCCCAAATACTTCCCCATAAACCTAATGAAAGTAATATTACAAGTGGACTTAAATTTAATTTAGATCACATTAATTTTGGTTCTATCACACTTCATATCATAAATTGAATTCAAATTAAAATTGAAACTAAAAATACCAAAACAATATTTAATCAAAATTGAATAGCTGCAAAAATAGAAATAATTGTCACTGCTATAATTGAACCAATAGTAGGAATAAAATTTAAAATAAAAATAGAAAATCCCCAAAACAAAGCAAAATCTACTTTAAATAAAACTAAAACAATATAACTTAATACTCAAGTTGTAATTGAAGTTAATGTTTTTATAAAAAAATAAGCTCTAATATCATTTTTAATTTTTGAAACAATAGAATTTATTCTTGATCTTTTTAATGGATTAGATGACATTAATTCTAGTTTTTCTTTAAAATATCTATGTTCTAAAAGAATAAATAATACATAGATAAATATTAAACCAGCACTTGAAACTATTGAAGTTATAGCTGAGGTTATATTCCCAAAAAGTGTAGAAAAATCTATATTTTTAAGTAATTTTTGTTTAACTACTTCTTCATTTACATTAAATTTTGTTAAATAATCTAGTATTGGAGTAGATAATGTTTCAAGTCTATTTTGATAAAATTCTATATTTTCTGTTTTTGTAATTTCATTGATATTTGTATTTATAATCCATCAAACTAAAAAGAAAAATACAAAAAAACTAACAAAACTTGCTATATAAGATAAAAAGCTATTTACTCATAATTTTTGAAAAAAATTAGAAACTGAAATAATTCAAAAACTCACAAGTAATGCAATAACAAAAGGTAAAATTAATGAACTTCAAGCATAAAGTAAATAACATATTGCTATTATACTCAATAATGTTGCATTTATAGCCACAACTTTTGAATAATCTTCTCTATTAAACATTGTTAATAATTTATTTATAAAATACTAAATTAGTTTATCATATTTTAGCTATTTGTAAAGAAAAAAGAATGTAACATAATAAAATATTGACAATTTTTATTTTTTAATATAATTCTAAAACATATTAACATATTATAATATATTAATTTATATGAAACAAATAATAGAAAAAACAGATTATATATCCACCATTTTAAAAAATCTTTCAAACAAAGATAAGCTAGCTATTCTCTGTTATCTTTCTACAGAAGAAAAAAATGTATCTGAAATCATAAAATGTCTTAGTATTTCTCAATCTCAAGTTTCTCAATTTTTAAATAAAATGAAACTTGAATGAATACTTGAAAGTAAAAAAATATGAAAAGAAGTATTTTATAAAATAAAAGATGAAAAAATACTACAACTTATTTCTAGTTTAAAAATAATTTTTTGATAAAAATATATCCTAATAAAAAAATATGAAAAAAATAATATTAACATTAATTCTTACAAGTTTATTTTTAAGTAGTTGTTGAACTGAAACTACACAAAAAATAGAAAAACAATATAAAACAATAACTATTTGAACTTGAAGTATAACTGAAACTCAAAAATATGTAGGTTATATACAATGAGAAACTCAAACAATGTTAGCAACAAAAGCACCATGAAAAATAACATACTTAGCTAAAAAAGTATGAGATAAAATTTATAAATGAGAGCTTATTGCTTCCCTAGATTCAGCAGAAGCTAAAACAGGATATTCTACAGCTAATTCTATAGTTTGAAGTTTAGAAGAACTTAAAAAAGCTACAATAAGTAGTTTTGATGAACAAATAAAAGCTATGGAGGCTAAAATATCTCAAGCTGAAGCTTGACTAAAATGACTTGAAACAGGACTTGATGACACTCAAAAAATTACCCAATCTCAAATTCAAACTGCAGAATTAGGATTACAAACAGCTAAAACAAACTTAGAAGAAACTAAAAAAACTCTAGAAGCTAAAAAAGAAAATATACTAGCTTGATGAAAAACGGCTATTACTCAAAATATAATAATTAGTAAAAATATTATTGATTTTGTAGATTCATATTTATGAATAACTCCAGAAAATGAAGATAAAAATGATGCTTTTGAAGAATTTATCTGAGTTAAAAATAAAGCAGTATTAAAAGAAACTGAAGATAGTTTTATAAAAACAAAAGAAAAAGTAGATGAATACAAAAAATATTATGAAGATAAAATAGAAAACAAAAATCCAAGTGAAGAAGAATTAAGAAAATGATTAATCTTAGCTGAACAAACAAGTGAACAATTAAAAGATTTACTTGATTTAACTTATGATACATTAGATAACTCTCTTGAAAATGTTTACTTCCCATTATCAATGATAAATCAATATAAAGCTCAAATATCAACACTTTGATCAAACTTAGAAAATAGTTTAATGAGTATGAGTGGTGATACTATGATTTGAGTAAAAGGTAGTTTAGAAAATTTAAAATCATTTGATTCAGAATACAAAAAAGCTATTACACTTTTAGAAAAACAAGTTGAGATTGCTGAAAAACAACTTATCCAATACAAAAATATGGCTTCATGACAAGTAAATGAAGTTTCTACAAAAAAAGAAGTTGCACAAAAACAATTAGAAGAAGCAAAAGCTGGATTAAAAGCATTAATTGCTTGAAGAGATGCTAAATTAAAAGAAGTAGATAGTAAAATTGCTGAAGTATTATGACAAAGAAATTTAAGTGCTGTATATATAAATAACTGAAAAGTTTACTCTCCTATTAATTGAGTAATTGTATCTAAAAATGCTGAAGTATCACAAGTAATTTGAGCTTGAATGCCAATATATACTGTAGCTTCTGATAATAATGTAAAAGTAAAAATTTCAGTTCCTGATTTTATTGCAAAGTCATTAAAACTAAATGATAAAGTATCTGTAAATATAGAAAATAATAATAAAATATATACTTGAACTATTGTTCAACTTCCAAATATAGCAAATATGATTACTAAAAAAGTTGATTTAGAAATATTACTAAATAACAAAAATAAAGATATTATTATTGGTTCAATGGCTAATGTAAATTTCAAAGTTGAAAATATTTTAAAAAACACTCAAAGCTGAACAACAATTATTCCAAATAAAGCAATTATTCAAAAATATATGCTTCCATGAGTTTATGTTTTAAAAGACAAAAAAGCACAATTTACACAAGTAGAAATAATCTCATCAGATGAAAAATATTCACAAGTAAAATGACTAGAACCAAATTCTAAAATAATTACTGAATGAAAAGAAAATATATATGATTGAGAAGAATTAAATTAATAAGAATTACTTTTAACTTTATACTTTTAACTTTCAACTAAAAATGTTTGCAAAAATTGCAGAATTTTTCATAAAAAACTCAAAAATTACAATTGTATTATTAATTGTTTCCCTTGTTGTTTGATTATGAAGTTATATTATTTTACCAAAACAATATAACCCAACTATTATAGTTCCTGCTTTTCAAGTGAGTGTTCCTGCTCCTGGATTAGATACTAAAGAAATTTCCAAAATAGTAGTTTCTCCACTTGAAAATAAAATAATGGAACTTGAATGAATAGATGATGTTTATGGTTATGCAACTGATAATTTTGCCTGAGTAATGGTAAAATTTCATGTTTGAGTAGATAAAGAAAAAGCAAAAATTAGACTGATTCAAAAAATCAGAGAAAATATGATGCTAAAACCTCTTTGAGTAAAAGATCCATTAATTCAAACTATTGATCCAGATGAACTACCACAAATTGTTTATGCTATAAAATATAAATGAGATAAACTAAATCAAGAAGAAAGCTCAATTTATCTAAGACAAATAGCAAATATTATCAAAGAAAAAGTAAAAACAATAGAAAATGTAACTACCCTTGATATTGTTTGAGGTTATAAAAAGAATATTGTTGTAGAACTAGACTTAAACAAAATTAAAGCAAAAAACACAGATATAATGGCTGTTTATCAAGCTTTGGAAAAAAATAATATAAATCTTCCTGCTTGAAATATTAATCAAAAAACCTGAGAAAAAATATTTGTAGAGTTAAACTGAAAATTTGATAATATTGAATCTCTAAAAAAACTAGTTATAGGTAATATAATGTGAAATATTATCTATTTAGAAGATGTTGCTTCTATTAGATATGGAGTAAAAAGATTAAATAAAAGTTCTACTTACTATTCAAGTGATTCAACAAATAATATGGTTTTATTCTGAGTTTGAAAAGCCATTTGAACAAATGCTGTATTTGTTACACAAGATGTACAAAAAAAGATAAATGAAGTTAAAAAAGAATTACCAAAAGATATAGAAATAGAAGTAATACAAAATGAATGAGCAAAAGCACAAAATGCTACAAATATGCTTTTAGTTAACTTAGTTCAATCAATTATAATTGTATTTTTAGTATTAGCTGTTTATCTTTGAGTAAAAGATGCTTTTAATACTGCAGTTTCTATTCCTTTAACTTTAGCATTAGTTTTTGTTTTTGCATTAATTGCTTGAGAAAACATTAACAAAATTACACTTTTTGCATTAATTTTGGTACTTTGAATGTTGGTTGATAACTCAACTGTAGTAGTTGAAAATATATCAAGACATTTAAATGAAAGAATAAAAACAAGAAAAACAAAACTTGAAGCTGTTCTAGAATGAACACAAGAAGTATGAGCTTGAGTTATACTTGCAACATTTTCTAGATTACTTGCATTTGGTTCAATGTTTGCAGTAACAGGAATGATGTGAGAATATATGAAACCAATTCCAAAATTTGCAATCTGGGCCTTACTTATTTCAATTGCAATTGCATTTACTATAAATCCTTGGATTTCATATTTAAGTGCAAAAGATGTAAATGAAAGTGATTCAGAACATAAAGAAAAAGAATCTCCTTTAAAAATCAGAAAAAAATATTTAGCTTTTATGAGATTATTTATTTCAAATACTAAAAGAGCTAAAACAAATAGAAAAATTTTTAGATTTTCATTTTGGATATCATTATTTTTAATATTAATTTTACCAATTTATTTTGGAATATTCAAAGCTAGAATGCTTCCTAAATCTAACCAAAATCAAATTTATCTTTGGATAGATGCACCAAGATGATGGAATATAGAAAAAACTTCACAAGTAGAAAAAGATTTAGCAAAATGGTTATTAGATGAAAAAAATACAAATAAAGTAGTTGAAAATATTACTTCTGTAATAGGACAACATTATACTTGAGATTTTGCAAACTTATTTAGATGAGGATTAAACAGAATTTGAGAAAACCAAATCAGTGCAAGAATAAACTTAACTCCTCCTGATAAATATGAAGAATTAACTTGAGAAACTAGACCTAGTAGTGAGTTTTTTACAATTCAAATAAGAGAAAATTTTAAAAAATACTTACTTGCAAAATATCCAGACTTAAAAATAAAACTACTTGAAGATCCACCAGGACCTCCTGTAAGATCTACTTTTCTTATAAAAATTAAAACAAATGCAAATGAAAAATCTACAAATACTTTTGTAAATAGAGTATATAAAGAAATTCAAAATATTGCTCCAGAACAAAAACTAGTTGATATAGGTACAAGTAAATCTACAACTTATAGAAAACTAAAAATAAATTTAGAACATGAATCTATTTCAAGAGCATGATTAACAGTTGAACAAGTAGAATATTCTCTTGCTATTACCTTAAATTGAATGGATATAAGTTTGATAAAAAATTATAATTCTTTTGAACCTACAAATATAGAAATAGTAGGTAAAAAACAACAAATTGATAATATTGATTTACTAAAAACTATTTCTTTTACAAATCCAAAAGGAGAAAAAATCCCTCTTACAAGTATAGCAACTATTAAAAATACTTTTGTAAGTCCAGAAATAAATACTGACTGAAGAGAAGAAACTACATATATTTACTGAGAAATGTGAGATAATTCTCTTATCTATCCTGTCATAAAATTGTACTGAATTTTAATGGATGAAAATTTCCTAGGAAATGATTACAAACTAGATTCTTGGAGTCCTTATGAAATAAAATATACAGGATTAAAAGATGGAAAGGAATATATAATTGAATGGTGAGGTGAATGGGAACTTACAATGGATACATTTAGAGATTTAGGAATGGCAATGGCTATTTCCCTACTTGCTATTTATTTCTTACTTGTATGACAATTTGCAAGTTTTTGAGTAGCAGGAATAATAATGATTACTTTCCTACTTGGTTTCTTCTGAGTATGGCCAGGATTTACTTTCCTATACTTAACAAACAATGAATACTTTTCAGCTACTTCAATGATTTGAGTTATTGCTCTTGCTTGAATTGTAGTATGAAATGCAATTATATTAATAGAATATTTAAATACATTAAAGAAAAATTGACTTACTATAAAAGATGCTTTATTAAAAGCAGGTTATGTAAGATTTGCTCCAATTATACTTACTAGTTTAACAACAGTATTTGGTGCAGCTACTATTATATGAGATCCTGTTTGGGCTTGACTTGCTTGGGCTATAATCTGGTGATTATCAATTAGTTCATTCTTAACTTTAATAGTAATACCAATTTTCTATTATGATAGTCAAGAAAAAACTTGGAATAAATGTATGGAAAATAATAAAAAATGTGGTTATAAATAAAAAAGCTAGTTTAAAAACTAGCTTTTTTATTTTATTTGAAATATATTTCATCTTTTATATATTTTTCTTTCATCTGGTGATGTGATAGCTGGAAATATTGTATCACAAAATCTTAATGCAGAAACAAAGTCTAAAAATCTGTTATTTTCACAAGGACATGATTCACAAACAGCATTACCAAATGTAATTCAAGTAAATCTTGTTTTATATTCACTTAAACAACTACTTAAAATTATAGGTTTAGGTTTACATAAAGCACTTGAACAAGTTTGTGGATTATTATCTCAACATACATATCATTCATCACAACTACAATCTGCTTTACAATATTTATCAAAAATAGGACAACCAGAATTTATAGCTTCTCATTTAACAAATAAACATTTATCAATACAATTATTAACTCAATCTCAATCACTATCAGTTTCACAATCAATATCATCTGTAACTTTTATTAAAACAGTTGCAGTTCAAGTTCTTCAATCATTATCTACAACAGTTAATATAACTTCATAAACTCACTTATTATTAAAAATATGTTTTATATTTTCTCACTCTCAAGTAGATCAATCTCAAAAATCCCAACTATAAGTAAATGGACCATTTGATCAATTAACTAGTCATTTTAAATCAACTTCAAGTGGTCAAGGTCAAATTAATGGATCAGCATCAATTGATACATCTAAATATTCTTTTTTCATTACATTAATATCAACATAAGATTCAACTTCCCTTCATTCAGAATCAGTAACTATTAATTTAACAGTATATACTCATGAATCTGTAAATATATGATTTATATCTTTTCATTCTCAATTATCTCAATCTCAAAAATCCCATTTATATGTATATGGTCATTTACCTCAGTCTACTATTCATTCTAAATCTACACTTAATGGTCAATATCAACTTATTGGATTTGCTTCTATTTTTAATCACATATTTAAATCTTTTTCTTTTTCCTCAACATTAATAGTAACCATTGCTTCTGCTTCTCTTCATTCAGAGTCATTAACTATTAATTTAACAGTATATACTCATGGATCTGTAAACATATGATTTATATCTTTTCATTCTCAACTATCTCAATCTCAAAAATCCCATTTATATGTATATGGTCATTTACCTCAGTCTACTATTCATTCTAAATCTACACTTAATGGTCAATATCAAGTTAATGGATTTGCATCAATTTTTAATCATAAATTGGCATCATTTTCATTATCATCATTTATATATATTGTATTAAAAACTTCAGCTGTATTACCACAATTATCTGTTACTCTTAAAAAAATCAACCACTTTCAAGTACTTAAAAACTTATAATTATCAATATATTTTCATCTTTTTATAATTTGTTCTCAACTTTCTTCATGATAAAATCTCCATATGTATCAATTGTCTGGATCAATTCATTTTTCACAAACTCAT
>Ga0256828_1000517_pt1 | contig 25440 bp, 37 predicted proteins | sample CV88metaG_FD_185993 | JGI IMG/M metagenome (GOLD analysis project Ga0256828, IMG submission 185993) | Hydrothermal vent microbial communities from East Pacific Rise, Pacific Ocean - CV88 | ecosystem: Environmental > Aquatic > Marine > Hydrothermal vents | place: Pacific Ocean: East Pacific Rise...
TTAAGATTAACTAATCATCATAGTATATATATACTATGATGATTAGTTAATCTTAAACTAAGCTTAGTCCATCATTTGATGATTAGTCATTCACTCAGTAAGCCGTAGTTATTCACATAAAACTAAGCTTAAAGATTAGTTATTCACATATAAGGCTATTTTATAATGATTAGTTTTTCTTATATATTGATTTGATGATTAGTAGTTATTCACATTGATAGGGGTTTATATGTGAATAAGTGTATAAACATATAATCATATAAACTATATAAAGCCCTATATATAGGTATTTTATATCTTTTTATGTTTTTATGTTTTTATGATTAGTATTTTAATTTTACTTTTAAGTATTGTTTGGTATAATATGCTATCTTAAAAGAAAGGATAAATATGGAAAGCAAAAAAGCAAGATTTGACCTGCTAAAAACTTATCTTAATCACTTACTTGTGATTATAGTTGGTGTTGGTGGTGGTTCATTTGGTGCAGTATCTAAGAGTAAAATAGGAGTCTTAACTATGATTGCAGGTGAGAGATATATCAAAACTCACAAGTAACTACCAGCTGGAGGTTTTACTCCAGCTCTTCTAAATTCTCCATATAATCCCTAATTATTTTCATACTGTTTGATAAGATAGAAACCTTGAGAGTCCGTACAGGACTGATTATATACTCTTTATTGATGATAATAGGTTGCTGGGTATCCTGTCGCTCATTTTGTAGCTCTTCCAGCTCCTTGACTGCCTCATCATACTCTCCGAAAGCTCCCTCATGCTTTGCATCTTTTGCTACATAGCCTAAATGTATCAAATTAGCCTCTAAAAGGTCGCTAAGGTGGTTTATAACCCATTTGGGTACATCGGCTAAAATATCGGCTTCTATGCCCATGTATGAGGCAAATTTTGCACGGTCATAGTTGTTTAGCTCCAGCAGTCTATCTAAAAGCTCATCTTTTGACTCTGCATTGACTGTAAAAGATCGTTTGTTTACTGTTTCCATTGCTTACTCCTTGATTTTTGTCATTGTACCGTTTCCGTTTTGCTTTTTCCAATGTTAATGACTTTTTTCGACTGACACCCTTTTCTTAATAGTGATTACATCAGTAACACAACGGTAACACCAAAAAGTAATTAGTAAGATAGCGATAATACGGTAGTTTGAGAGATATAAAACAATAAAATTACATAATTACACCTAAAACCATATAGTATATAAGACAAAACAAATAAAAAGTATAAAAAAGAAAAAAATAATATTTATTATAATTCTATAAAGGGTATAGTAAAACAAGTGTAATTATGTAATTTTGTAAAAAGTAAGTGTTTAAAGTTCGATTTATTGGGCTGTTTGGCAGTTACAAAAAAATGTAACTGCTTGTAATTGTAGTGTAATTGGTGTAATTAGATGAGGTTTACTCGTAGATAATCTCTATTTTTTTATCCTCTTCAGGATTTAGAGCTGTTTTATTGATGACATAACATCGTGTTCTGATACCTTTATAAAGCTGAACTACTTTTGAGGTTTTGCCGTCATTTGATTTTGTAAGTAGATTTTTTCTATTTAATGCATCTATGACTTGAGCCTGTACTAATCCATTTTGTAGGCATATATCTTTAAATACTTTAGCTGTGATTGCTATTGAGTCTGATAGTATTCTTCCGTAGATAGTATTTGGCATATCAGGAGAGCTTTGCACCTCTTCCATAAAGAAGTTTGCATTCTGAGCTATAAAGTTGGAAGCATGGTCTAAGAATGCTGAGGCTATATCTTTATTTTTTATCATCTCCAACTGCTCTTTTTCTACCAGCTCTTTAACTACACTTACTTGATACTTATAGATTGACTCTGTAATTATGTGGTGCTTGTATAGAAATCTAAGTGTGGTTAGCATGAGATAGAAAAGTTTTTCTTTTCCCTCTAGCCTCCAGCTTAGTTGTTTGTGTAAATCTTTAAAAGATTGTTTAATAAGCTCTTTATCTTGCTGGATAATTTCTATCCACTTTTGAATGAATACTCCGTGATTTTCATCAAGCAAATCTCCAACTCTTTCTTTGTCTATCCCGTTCCAGAGAGTATCTACTTTTAAATCTAAAACTCTTCTAGTTACTCCAAGAGGGATATTTCTTTCTTTACCCATGTTAGAGATTACTTCTTCAATGTTTTTCTCACCTGTACTAAAAAGAATGCCTTTGAAAGTTTTAACTTCACGGTCTATTACATCACCATCTTTTACCATAGCTCTGGCACGACCTACACCCTCAGAGAAAGCATACATAAAAGTAATGACATCAGCAATACTTTTAGAAGCCTCCAGCTCATCACACCATGCAGGTACAGATTTAAACCTCTCTACATAGGTTTCAATACCACTTAATGTTGCATTCCAATTTCTACCATAGTCAGATATATTTGGTACACCATAAAGTGATACAGCCGTTTTAACACCAAGAGATTTACCATCTCCTCTAAGCCCACCTATATGGATTGTATAGTTAAGATTTAGAGTATCTATAACATCATATAGGCTACTACTAAGACTTGCTAGAGATAAAAGAAAAGCTCTACCTTTACCAAGCTCTCTAAGCATCTCTACCTGATTTGAGAGAGTCCCTTTGGTCTTAAAACTCTTATCCAGCTGTGATGGATTATCTATCCAAACACAATCATTACTAAGCTGTGGTAGATAGAAAATTCCATTATCCCAGCCTGTTGTGGTTCGTCCTTGCTTTGTTTTTATCTTATCTTCATTGATCCTTGTGTACTCTGATATAAACTTAGTTACAAGATTGGCTTTCATGCTATCAAATACTTCTCCTGTATCAGCAAAGAGCAGAGCTACTTTTTTAGAGTCTGTTAAATCTCGTGCTGTTGCTATGATTGTTTTTTGATAGTTGTTTTCTACTTTTTTAATCTCAAAATATGCTCGGTCTTTTGCGAGTATTTTAGTTCCAATAGTGAATACTTTACAAATTACTTGAGGTGGCATATCTTCTTTTTGGTAATACTCTAAAAACTGATTATTTACTGCATAGTTTTCAGGCATTTCTATATCTTCGATTGTCTCGAAAATCTTTTTGTATTTCTTTAACTCTCTTTCTTTAATAGCTTGAGCTATGGCTCTTTTTCTATTTTTTAGGAAAGCTTCAAAATCTTTGTTAATTGCACCTTTTGGTATCTTTGCTAACTTTGCTAATTGTTCTAATACTTTGGCTCTTTGGATATTTGATTGAGTAGATAAGAAGTCATAAAGTTTTTTATAATCATTATCCATAAGTCTTTTATCCAGCTCTCCGTCCTTGAGCAGTTTATTAACTGCACTTTGTAGTGGGTGTGGTGGCTCTATTTTTATGTTTTTATGATTATATGTTAATATGTTGCTGTGTTCTTTTTTCTCTGTTGTGAAGCCTGTCAGCTTGATGACCTTTAAAGCTTGAGTAGTTTTTGTTTTTTGTTCAGTTGGTTTATCAGAGGGCTTGATATTTTTGGCTTTTTGTTCCAGCTCTTCTAATTTCTTATTCATTTAGCACCTCCGACAATGTAGTCTGTAAAATCTATATCACTATCAAATGAGACTGCATTTTCTAAGTCATACAGGCTTGTAGTCTTTTTAAACTTTTCAAAAGCTAATTTGCCTTTAGTCCATTTTTTAGGATCTTGGTTATCTCCGTCTCCGTCAAAAAAAGCTATGATTTTATAACCTCTATTTAAAAGAGCTAAAATATACTCTGATAGCTCTTTGCTGGTGTTTGTAGATGCACTCTCAAGAGATATAAAAGGCATACCATGAATATATGCATTAACTGCATTTTTGATACCCTCTCCAACTACAAAAACTTTTTTAACATGTAACAGTTCTTCCATCTCAAGCTGGAGAGGATATAAGAAGTTACTACCTCTATCAACTTGATTTTTGTAGATATACTTTGGACTCCTCCATGTATCCCATTTTTCAGGCTTATTTGGTCTATATGCACACTTATCGACTACCCTGTTTGTTTTATCTCTTATAATGATAGATGGACAGGTAAAATAAGCATCGTAACCAATAAATTTAGAGAAAGCTGTATCTACTCTCTCTTTATATGATATATCAAGCTTATCTGTTTCAAATAGCTTGATGTATGGCTCTTTAACTTGTAGGTATTGGTTGCCATTTATATCCATAATATAAGGCTTGTAAGGAGATACTGCCGTCAGGTCATTTTTGGCAAAAAGTCCAAGTGAGCGAAAATCAACTACTTTCTTTTTAGTAGCCTCTTCTTTTCGCTTTAGCTGGAGGGCTGGGTCTATTTTGTAGGTATCAGCTCCAGCTAACTCTTTGAGTCGCTTTATAGCTTCTTTTAGCTCTAGCTTTTCCATATAGGCTATCAGGTCTAAGACTGAGCCACCTGTAATATCTCCGTTGAAATTACTAAAAATCTGTTTGGATGGATTGATGACTATTGAGTGGTCATTTTTGTATCTGTAGTTTGCTCCTGACTTTTCAAGTTCTCCATAGAGTTCTGCTATGGTAACAATATCAAGAGATGCTTTTATCTGTTCTAAGTTTTCGCTCATAGTATTGTGCCTTTAATTGATTTATAATCCATATTTGGCTACAATACGAGTGCTTAATCAGGTTATTGTAGCCTAAATAGATTGGGTTGGCTTCCGTCATGGAAGCTTTACTCATCCTCAAGTTATCCCTTCCTAATCCCATTTTGAATTAAAAAGTTGAGAATAAATTTCTCTATTACAGCTGACCTGTTTAATGCCTCTTTATCGCAGTAAGTGTTAAAATCGTGTAGCAAATCAGCCCCAATGGAATAATTAACTCTTTTTTTCTTGTATTTTGTAGGGAAAAGAGCCTTATCACTCGGTACTACAAACTTGTTATCATCGCCCATTGAAAATCCTTTTAGGTTTTTATGGAATAATTATACACACGATTTACTTAAACTTACATTCAATAAGTAGCCATTTTGAAAACTAAATCAAATAAAATCCTCCTTTGTTCAATATTTTTTATAAGTAAAGCATAAGTCATTTGCTTTTTCCAATGTACTTTTTTACAATTTCTTCAATGGATCGTACAGATAGCTCATATTTTTTTGCAATATTGACTATGGTCATACCATTTTCACGGTCTTTTGTGATGCAAAGATTTCTTTTTAGTAGTTTAAAATCTTCTATTGGTGGTATAAGGGTGTTTATATTTTTGTATTTTTTGATAAAAAGGTCGTATGGTAGCTGGGAGTCAATATCATTTGTGAACTCTTTAAGCTCTTGGTATTGCTCTAAAGTTGGTATTGACTTGCCTTTTTGCTTGTGTCTATTTAGATAGTATTCTTGATAAAATTGGTTAAAGTCCTCTTCATCTATGTATCTAATGCCGTTTTTGAGTTCTGACTTGAGCAAACCTTGCCGAATGTAGTTATGAACTTGATAAACGGTTACTTCTAAAATATCAGCAATTTGAGACACTAGCATACACACCCTTTTAATGAAATTAAAATTAAAAGTAATTATACTACAAAATACTTGTATTTTTTTAATGTGGTTCATCTAATAAAGAATATAATTATAAAAGTAACACTTATGGAGGGTATTATGTTCGCTGAAAACTTGAGAAAATATAGAGAAAGATTAAATCTGAGTCGTGAAGCATTGGCTTATAGGCTGAATGCTATACATGGAATAAAGTGTACCAAAGATAATGTAGCAAGTTGGGAAAATAATACCAATCCAAAAATTGAGGTTATCGTTGCACTTGCTGATGTTCTCGGTATCCCTGAGCAGTTTTTGTTTGATGATAGTCAAAGGGCTGTAAGTGAGATAATAAAAGAAACAATGCCTACTGTTAAGCCAATGATAGAGAGTACCTTATCTATTGAGTTGGTAAATGGTTATATTGGTGCAGGTTCTGCTGGGCATTTGGTAGGGCTTCATAAATCACACGATTTTTTTTATATAGATAGTATTGCGATTGATAAAAAATACCAAAACAAAGATTTAAAAGCTCTCATAGTTATAGGTGATAGTATGGATCCGTATGTGTCTGCTGGAGATATGGTTATCTTCTATGAGCTTAAAATTGACGATAATTTCAATGATGGTAAATATGTGATAACTACTTCTGCTGGAACTATGGTAAAAAATTTGAAATTTAAAATAAATGGAGATATTATAATCTCATCCTGTAACAAAACATACAAAGAAGAGATTATAAGTGTCGAGGAGAGTCAGGAATATTTAGATATTCACGGTATGGTGGTCGGCAGGATATTAAAAAGCTAATTACAATGTTTTAATGCCATTTCTATAAATGGTGACAGGTCTTTTTTTAGCCCTTTTATCTTACTATCTTCTGCCCAAATATCATTTATATTTCTTCCTACTGCTTTAGCAGCACTTCCTGTAAGACCATAAGCCATATAATCACCATCTACAAATACTACAGGCAAATTCATTTCACAACCTATCTTTAATTCATCAACGGTAAAAGCCCACTTCTTAGGATAATCTTTCTTTTTAATAGTTTCAAATCCGTCTGCAAAAAGTAGTGATATTGAGAAAAATATCAATAGTAATTTTTTCATTTTTTATCGCTCCATATAAGTTTTTAAAATTATATCAAAAACCACATTGGAATATAACAACGACCTGTGCTTTAATTGTAACAATTAAATAAAAGTGTAAGGGTTCAGGTATTGGAGGAGACAGTTAGTTCAATAGCAAAACATGCTACAGGTGGAATTATAGAGCAAGGTGTTGTCGGCTCAATGATGGTGCTATTTTTTTTGATAGCTACCGTTTTACTTTGGGTCATACTAAAAGATAAAGATTACCAAAAAACAATGGCTAAAACTCTTGAGGATATGGTTGAAAACCAAAAAAGCTTCAATGAGCAATACAGAAATTCACAAGAGCATCATAAAGAGGTTGTCGGTCTTATAACTGAAGTTACTAAGACAGAGAGAGCCAACACAAAAGAGTGTTATCAAAAAGTGGTTGATAGCCAAACACAAATTACAGCAAAACTTAATGAAATTATGAGGCTGGTACAAAAATGAACCCACTTTCTCTAATCACAAATCCAACTAAAACAGTATCTATCTTTTTACTCGTTGTAGTAGTGGCTCTTGGTGCGATGTATGGCTGGGAGCGATTAGAGGTTGGTAGATTAGAGAGTGAGCTGGTTATCAAAGAGGTTGAGCTTGAGAGAGCAGAGCTAAATATTGAAAAAATAAGCGATGCTCAAAAGAGTTGTGAAAAGTCAATGAAACGACTTATTGAAGCAAATCAAAAAAAACACTCAGTTATTAAAGAGTATGAAAAAAAATACCACATAGGAGAGGATAGTGAGATACAAAATCTTAATGATTTTATCGACTTTGCTAATCGTTTTAACAGGTTGCAGTAATAAAGCTCCTACTCCTCCAAAAGTGGTAGTGAAATATAAAACAGTTAAAACTGATATACCAGCAGAGCTACTTAGATGTGCAAAAGCTCCAAGTGCTGATATTTTGAAAGGTGTTACTTTTCTAAAAGGTGCTGACAAAGCCAAAAGGTACACTAAAAAGCTGGTGCTAACAAACTACAAAAACTGCCAAAAAATCAAAGCTATAAAAAAACTCGTAACAGAGGATAAAAAATGAGCCTCTTATATCATGGTAAAGGTGTAGTAAGTCAGGTTCGTTATAGAACTCTCGGCTCAGGCAAAATCTGTGAGGTAAAGATTGATACAGATGGTCGTGTGAGTGGTTGGCTTCCTATGAAGTCTGATAGCTCAAAAAACTACTCAGGAAATACAGATGTAAGTGTAGGTGACCAAGTTGTGGCTCATTACTTTGATGAGGGGCTGAATGATGGTTATATCGCTACTCATTTACCAAGTGAGAGCAACCCACTACCAGCAACGGCTGGAGAGGGAACTATAAGTAGAAGTATCGGTGGTATCTCTATCGAGGTAAGTGGTAAAACTGCCAAGATAACAGGTATCAATAAACTTATCATAGAGGCTGGTAACTTCAAGCTTGATGAGGCTGGAAACTTGATTATTACAGGTGAGATAACTGATAAGCTCGGAAATCTAACAAATCATAAACATACAGTAAAAGACCACAGCGAGGCAATACCAAGATGATAAAAGTTGAGAGATTAGACACTACTATTCCAACTGATGCAGATGGTTATGCCGTTACTCCTGAAGATAGTTTTTATCATGCTCTTACAACATCAAAGGGAACTGTGATTGGATTTGAAGAGTATGGAACTAATTTTAAAAAAAGAAAACACAGAATGCTGACTACTTCTACCCTAATAGACTATAAAAGAGATTTGAGAGATGCCTGTGAGTTTGACCCTCGTTTGACATTTCAGAGTGTAGAGCTTGATGTGAGTGAGCTTAGTGCTGGAGTAGTGCGATTTGATGTATATCTTAGCACAGGTGTAATCTCTGGGAGGTTAGTAGCATGAGCCTAACATATAGAGAGATAGAAAAAGCACTTAAAAAGCTAGAAGCTCCAGCAGTCGTAGATAGTAAAAACTTTGATGAGTTTTTAGCTGAGATTGTAAACGATGCTAAAAGTGTGCTTGGTTCAGATTGGAAGCCTCTTGAGTCTGACCCATACATGAAGCACCTTAGAGTGATAGCACTTAGAAAGCTACATGACCAAACAGATAAAAATGAGATTATAAGAGAGTTGCTTATCACTACTGCAAAAGGCTCTATGCTTGACCATTTAGGGCTTAGTCGTGGAGTAGTTAGAGATGAGGGTGAGTATCCAACGGCTGAGTATGAGTTTAGCTTGAGTGCCGTGCTAGATTATGATGTAGTGATACCTGCTGGAACTTTACTAAACAGCGATGATGACAGATACAAAGCAGAGACTTTTGAAGATGCCGTGATACCAGCTGGAGCTGAGAGTGTAACTACAAGAGTGCAACTCTTAGACTTTGTTTCTAACAGCGATATACAGATAAATAACATAGTAACAGAGCTTCCTTTTGTAGCAACTGCTACACAGCTGGAGCAGTTCAAAGATGGTGATGACAAAGAGAGTGATGATAGATATAGACTTAGAATAATGGCTGCTTTAGCTCGTAGCTCTACAGCTGGAGCTGAGGATGCATATAGATGGTATGCGATGAGTGCAGATAGCAGAATAAAAGATGTTTATATCACTTCTATACCAAAGAGCCTGATAGTAGATGTCTATGTGTATGGCGATGTGATGGATGAAGCGATGATAGAGAGAGTTACTTCTACTCTGACACCTCGTCATGTGAGACCTTTGAGTGATTTGGTAAAAGTGCATAAAGCTACTTTGAAACCTGTAACCATAGATGCAACGGTAGAGGTTTTTGACCTGCTAAAAGCTGGAGAGATAAAAAAGCAGATAGAGGCTAACTTTGAAGATGCTTTTAGCTTGGGTGTGGACTTTGTAAAAAGTGACCTTGATAGAAAGTGTCATGTGGATGGAGTTTATAGAGTCAATAGTGATTTTACAGATGTTATCACAGCACCTCATGAGGTCGTGAAGATAACAGCTCTAAATCTGAATTTTAGAGAGATTGGTGATGAGTAGATTACTTCCAAGCAACCAGCCGTTGAGAGAGCAGAATTTCGCTGAGTTTGTAGATAAGAGCTTGATGCATGATAATAGTGTCATTTCGCTTGATCCTTTAACTTGTCATTTTTCTCTACTAGAGCATATCGCTTTAGGTTTTGGTGCAAGTATCGCAGGAATGAATGAGAAAGAAGCAAGACTATATCTAAGCAAGATAGAAAAAATCAAAACACAAAGAGGAACTGCTGGAGCTGTAGAAGATACTTTGGGAGTAACTTTTGAGAATGCAGAGCTTATAGAGTGGTTTGAAGCTGATGACTTAGACAAAGGCGATTTTAGAGTAGCTGTAACTGTTAAAGCAGATACCACAGAAAAATATGACAAAAGAAAGTTTGCACTTTCCAAAAGATTGATTAATGAGGCTAAAAATGTAAGAAGCCACTTGGCAGATTTTGAGATAAAGCTACCTGAGAGCCATTGTTCTATGGATGTATATGGTGGTGGTGTGGTTACTGCAAATTTGGCTTGTGAGGTAGAGCCATTTTTAGCAGAAACAAAATTTAATATAGGAGGTGCAGTGGTATGGACTTTTTAAATGCAATACCTCATAAAGATGGTCTAAATATCTTAAAACAGAAGCTCTATGAGAAATTAGAGCATGGTAAGTTTGTCTTGATTGATAATCTAAACAAAGCTTACTACACAGGTGATGTTCATCGGATATTTTTTGACAATGCAGGGGTATTGACTTTTACTTTTGTAGTGCCTAAAGAAGAGCATTTTACAAAGTGGAATAAGAAGATAAGAATACTCTCAAATGACAACAAAATCATAACAGAGGTGGTTACACCAGAGATACAGTTTGTTACAGGTGTGGGTGGTGAGCAAGTCTTAAAACTTACAGTTAGTGGCAAAGCTGGGGAGGTGGTTTTTAAAAAAGATGAATATTTGACAGAGTATGAGGCTGTGGAGTTGTTGCTAGTTCCACATTGGGAGCAAATATCATCTCTACAACTTGCTCTACTTAAAAAAGAGCTTGAAGATATAGATAGAGATAAAAATATAGAAACTCAAATCAATCTTCTTTCTAAAAGATTTGATGATAGAGAAAAAGAGGTGCTTGAATATGTAGAGAACTTAGGTTCTAAGTTATTTGGGCTTGTAAGTACAAATCAAAAAGCAATCTTAGAATTGCAATCTAATTAAAAGGATAGATAGATGACAGCTTTAGAGAGAGCAATCCAAAAAAGCCAAGAGGTTATTGATTTAGTTAGTGGCAAGTTTAAAACTTGGGATAACCAAGTAAAGGCACAAATATCAAAACTTGATGCTTGGAAGAATGGGCAGACGGTAAGTTTTAGTGCAAATTATTTTACATGGTCTAGCACTCCAAATGTAATATTTCCTAGTGTTTTAAAAGCAAATACTGTTGAAACAAATAGAGGCTCTGCATACGATAAAACAACAGGTGTTTTTACAGCCCCTAGTGATGGTTCTTATCTTTTCGCGGCTACCGTGTTTGTATCGACACTAACGGGGCTTAATAAAGATGGCTCTAAGCCAGACTTTGCAAAGCAGAAAAAGTGGCATGAAGATATGCACTTTAATATCAATCGCTATGATGCAAATAAAACTATTAAAGGTGATGGAAGTGGAGCTGATAAGATTGGAGAGATTTGGATTGGTGAAGATGGTGGGTTAATCACTGATGACACTCGTAAAAAATGGTTCAGAAAAAGTGGTTCATCTACTGCTATCCATTATCTTAAAAAAGGTGATAAAGTAGCTGTTGAATTTCAAGTGTGGAACGGTGCAGAGGCAGGTGACCAAGTAATGGTTAGTTTTAATTTTAGTGGTACAAAACTTCATTAAGAAAGGATGAAAGATGGCAGAAAGTAAAACACAAGCAGATATTAAAGATATAGAGAGTGATATGAGCAACCCGATTGAAGTTGCAATCTATAAGCATTACAGCCCAAACACACAGGCGCAGGATTTGATGTGGACTAACTACTTCAGAACTGAGCTTGTGGCTCAAGGTGAGGCAGATGTAGAGCAAAAAGTGGTCGGTATGGTTTTAGCCGTGCAGGGTGGTAAGAGTGTGGATGAGGCACTAAGTGGTATTGATGATGATAAAAAAGAGGCTTACAAAAAGCTTGTAAAAGTTGGTATCAGAACGGCTTGGGCTAAAGCTTGTATCACGGAGGGCTTGACTGCTATGGCAGAGAGCCGTGAGCCAAACTATCCACCGTTTCCAGCTGTATAGGTAGATAGATGAATGCTTGTAATCGTGGTTACTGCACTTGCTTCCCTGATACTGTTTTGGGTGTTCGTCATAGTGCTTGTTGCAGGTTACATGACTTTAACTATGAGAAACAGCATATTAGTCGTTGGACGGCTGATAAGAGGTTTTTTAAATGCCTTAAAAAGCACACTTTTTTCCTATTAGCCATTTTGATGTGGTCAGGGGTTCGTGCTTTTGGTTGGTTTTGGTGGCTGAAATCCAAAAGGAGTAAATCAATGAGTGATAAAAAAGTATCAAATGCAATTCTTTATCAAGATGAGCTAAAGGATCACTTTGGTGAGACAAATGAGAATGGAGAGTATCTTAACCACTACCTATATCAAGTTAGAGATGATAACACTTTGGTGTGTTGGATGTGCTGTGATTTTGAGATAGTAGATGGTAATGAGATACTTTTAAGAGGTAGTTGTGGCGATGGTATCGTCTATGACTTAAAAACAAAAACTATATCAATAGAAAGGGGTTAATATGCCACAAGGTGTAATGGTTAAACCTACTAAAAAGCTGACACCCTCAGCCATAGTAGTAAAAACGAGTCAGGTTATCGGTGTGGTTGGAAGTGCTGTTAAAACAGAGTTACCAACTAAGTATCAAGAGAAACTAACAGAGGATAAAGGGTTACTTCTTTTTAACAGTCCAGCTGAGGCTCTTGAGGTGTTTGCAGGTGTGGCAGGAACTATCAGAGAGGAACTTGATGACATCAACTTACAAAATGTTCATGCTCCTATCGTGGTATCTGTGGCAAGTGTAACAGCTTCACAGCTTGAGAAAGCTCCTGAAGATTTTTATGAGGTCAATGCATTTAAAAGCCGTGTGCTTGAGCAGATTGATAACCTCAAACTTGCAAGAACCATTTTTGGTAAAGCATACAAAGTTAGATGGGCAGTTGCTGGTTACTTCTCAGCAGATGTAGATGTTCAGCAGAGACTAAATATCTTCAATGAGGGAACGAAAACAGCAGGTGTGATTGACCTGAATGAGACCTCAGTTCAAGGTGCAGTAAAAACACTTGAGAAGATGGGAACTAAGAGACAGCTTGTAACTCCTTTCTATGGGCAAAAATGGTCAACTTTTGAAGATAAAAATATCTTTAGACCTCTAAGTGCTTGTATCGCTGGTCATAATGCTTATTGGTCGGCTTTGTTTGGAGAGTTTGGTGATGCATACAGTTATGGAAACTTGCCTATCTATGGTATTACAAAACTAAGAGTGCCTTTGACTTATGAAGAGGGTGCAGAGTGTGATGTAAATACTTTGGCAGATGCTGGAGCTACTGTGGTATTTAACGATGAGGGCTGGGAGCTTTATAACTTTGAGACTCCAAACACAGATGAGACAGAGAATAAGCTTGAGTATATTCGCTTCTTTGATATGTTGAACGAGGCACTTCAAAAGGGAGCTAAAGAGTATCATCAAAGACCGTTTACAGAGGTTAAAGAGATGCTACAGCTCAAAATAGAGCAATTCTTGGGTAAAGCAGTAGATGCTGGTGTAGCTCTTGGTTTTGATGTATGGCTATCTCCTGAAAATAGTGGAGCAGAGGTTCAAGCAGGTCGTTTCTATCTTTCCTATAAGACAGGTAACAATCCAGCAGTTAGAACAATCATCCTACAGCCGTTTAGCACTACTGAGTATGCTGATAAGCTTGTAGAGACAAAGTAAGGAGTGAAGTATGTTAGATAAATCAGGACTTGGTAAAACAGGCTCGGTACTTACAGGTGCGAGTGTGATTATCGGAGGTAAAAATACCTTTGGTAAAACAGGAGAGATTAAGCCTTTTGAAACAAAGTTTATCGTGGTAAATGAAGAAAGCACAGGGCTTATTGAGAGTCCTATGATGGAAATCCCTATCGATGACATGGATCAACATTTTATCGCTGAATTTATGAAAGGTAGCGATATTCTCATCAAAGGTTCGCTTAGAAATGAGGGTAAAAATATCCCTGTAACGATGGCACTAAGTGGTCAGGTTCATGAGATAAGCCCAAGTTTCAAAACAGGTGACAATGCTGGTAGAACTTTCAAAATCCGTGTAGATAACTACATTGAGAAAGTAGATGGTAAAGAGACTATCAAGTGGAATAGACAAAAAATCCACTTGGAGTTCGGTGGTAGTGGTGTAAATGTGTTGGCAGATTTTGCTAACCAAGTGCTTTAAAAATAAATACAGGAGAAAAGTATGGCAGATGTAAAAGTAGAGTATGGAGAGAAAAAAGTTGAGCTTAGTCGTTTATACCCTTTCGGTGAAACTAATGAAGTGGAAACAGCAGAGGGCAAAAAGAAAGTAACAGTTTTGAGACTAAAAGAGCTTAACGGCTATGACAATGTAGCGATGAGTAAAGAGATTGAAAACGGCAAACTTGCTGGGTATCTACAAATCGCTTCAAGTGCTGGTATCACTTACGATGAAGCTCTGATGTTGGCTGATAAAGATAGTAACAAACTTGCAGAGGCTATTCAGGGTTTTTAACTGTCTTGCCTGATGATGTAGAGCTGATGATTGAGGCTCGGAGTCAGGTATATGAAGCCACAGGCATACCCATAGATAAACAAATGGAACTGCCAAATAATGAATGGTTGGCGATGCATAAAGTCGCTATGAAGAGGTATAAACAAAAGCTTGAACTCAGCCGTATAAATGCTGGGTTTTAACAATTCTTTCCTAAAAGCTTCATCTAGTTTGAGGGTTGGCGAAATGCTGTAAAACAAAAAAACTTTACAGAAAGGAGTATCTCATGACAAAAGAGAATACTATCAACGAAACGGAAGCGAGACAAATCGTATGGGAAGCCCTAAAGGCTGACGGTGTAGAGATTACAAAAACTCTACTTGACAAAGTGATGGATAAGCAAACCGACCTTGCTATCGAGGGGCTTAAAAAAGGTATGGGTATCAAAATGCAAGGGCTTGGAACTCTTGAGGTAAGAACTCATGAGGCTAGAACCTACAAAGTGCCAAATGGTGATGGAACATTCAAAACAGTTGATAAACCAGCTGGTAAGCATGTGGCTATCAACTTGAGCGATAAGCTCTATGAAGAACTAAACAAAGTTCTGTAACTGTTGCACGGCAGGGCTTCGGCTCTGCCTCTAATATGGTTATAGATAGGTAGTTTTTTTCCATATTTCCTCCCTACCTATCTATAACTATATTTAATCTCAAAAGAAAGGAATAAGATGTCAGCTCGTGGTACTGCCCTAAGTATGAACATAGTATGGAATAGTGCCATTCGAGGCTCTTCTTTCCTACAAGCAAGTGTAAAAGGTATCCACTCATATAGTGGTAAGCTTGAGAAAATCAATCTTTTAAAAGCTACTAAATTTCCTGTAATCAATAGACACTTAGATAGCTTAAACAAAAATCTAAGAAAGCTCCAGCAGACCTCTGCAAAGATAAGCAGAACTCCGATGGACTTAGGAATAGAGAAAAGTAGAAACTCACTCAAGGCAATACTTAGAGAAACCAAAGCAGTTGAGAGAGCTACAAAACAAACGGCTTTTTATAGCCAAAAAGATGCAGAGAATAGACTTAGAGCTGTGAGAGCTAGTAGAGCAGAGGCTAATGCACTCACTCGTGCAAGTAAAGCTCAAGCTCGTAAAGATAAGAGACGAAATGTAAGTGCTGGAGCTGTGGTAGGAACTGCTATGGCATTAGCTCCTTTGGTTATGCCTCTAAAATCATCTTTTAACTTTGAGGAGGCGATAACCTCAGTCAATGCCAAAACAGATACAGCATACTCAAAAGATATTCCTCTTCTAAGAGAAACGGCTATTAAGCTGGGTTCATCTACTGAATGGACTATGACACAGGTGGCAAAAGGCGAGGAGTACCTAACTATGGCAGGGTTCAATCCTAAGCAGATAGCTCAAGCTATGAAAGGTAACTTAGCACTTGCAACTGTAGGGGATTTGGATTTAGGCACGAGTTCGGATATATCATCTAACATATTGACAGGCTTCAATAAGAAAGCAGATGAGATGGATCGTGTAGCTGATGTGATGGCAAAAACAATCACAACCTCAAATGTTAATGTGGTAGAGCTTGGTGAGTCAATGAAATATGTCGGAACTATCGCTACAAGCATGAGAGGAAAGAATGCTTTTTTAGAAACGACTGCGATGGTCGGGCTTTTGGGTAATGTTGGTATCAAGGGAACTCAGGCAGGTACTCATTTAAAAGGTATGTATATGAGATTGGCAGCACCTCCAAAAAAGGCTGCTTCAGCGATGGATGCATTACACCTTAAAGCTTTTGATGCACAGGGTCAGGCTAAACCTATGCACCAAATTATAGGGGAGCTTAACCAAAAGTTTAAAAAGTATCACTACACACAAGAACAAAGAACTCAAGCTCTCAAAGATATTTTTGGGATGATAGCTTTACCAAGTGCTATGGCACTTTTGAATATGGGTGAAGATAAGATAGTGGCATATCAAAATAAGATAGATAAATCCACAGGAGAGGCTTTAAGAATACAAAAAATGAAGCTAGATACTCCGATAGGTCAAATGAAGCTCTTTGGCTCTGCTTTGGAGGGCTTGGCTATTACTATGACTCAAGAGCTGTTACCACCTTTTAAAGATTTTATGAAAGTAATGACAAAAGGGGTTAATGTAGTAACAGCTTGGGCTAAAGAGCATCCAAAGTTAGCCTCTGCGATTTATGGTACAGGTATAGCTCTTGGGGTGGCTACCGTAGCTCTTATGACATTTGGGCTTGTAGCTACTTTTGCAGGTAAGGGTTTAAGTGTGCTTGGCTTTGGTCGTGCAAAAGCTGGAATGATAGGGCTTACAGGTGCTACTAAAAAAGCAACTTTAGCAAGTCGTATCTTTGGTGGAGTGCTTAGAATGAGTCCTCTTTTTCTAATAGGTACTCTTATAGCTGGAGCTGTGTTTGCATTTGCAGACCTTGAGAGTGCTGTGGCTTTTGGAAAGTCTGCCATACTTGGATTTAACGATGGGCTTAATGCACTAAAAGCTACCTTTAGTCCTGTTTTTGAATGGTTTGGAAAGGTTAGCGATAAAGCTTCGGATTTGGCTGAGGGTTTTGGTTTTGCAGGTTGGAAAGCCAAAGAGGCTGGAGAGTTTGGTTTCCATTTTGGTCAATCTTTAGCTTTAATCATTCCTGCACTAATCGGTGCTAAAGTAGCTGGTATGGCTCTAAGTTTTGTTATGGGTAGCAAACTCGTTACAGGGCTTAAAATGGCTGGAAGTGCTTTACTGTTTGTGGGTCGTGCTTTGATGGCTAATCCTATCGGATTGGCTGTTACTGCCATAGCTGGAGGTGCAATACTTATCTATACCTATTGGGATAAAATCAAGCCATATTTTACGAGGCTATGGAACGGTACTAAACAGATTTTTAACACGGCTTGGAACGGTATCAAAAGCATAGTAACCACACCTGTAGAGTTTATTAAGAGTGCTTGGATGACTACTAAAACTTTTTTTAGCACTCTATGGAATGGAACTAAAGATGTTTTTGGTATGGCTTGGAGTGGAATTACAACTGTTTTGACAGCTCCTATCGTGGCTGTAGTTATGGGCTGGGATGCTACAAAGAACTTCTTAAATAATATTTGGAGTGGCACTAAAGAGATATTTAGTAGTGCATGGGATGGGATAACAGCTGTAATAACCAGCCCTATCACTACTATTGAAAATATGTGGAATAGCCTCATGAAAAGTATTGAGGATAAATTAGCTTGGTTTAGTGGTGCGATTGAAAAAGTAAAAAGTGGCTGGGGTGCAGTTAAGAGTTTCTTTTCTATTGGTGGAGATAAAGAAAAGGTAAAAGCTAATAGAGATGCCGTTTTTATGCATAAAAAAGCTCTTGACCCAAGACCTGCAAATAATCCACTCTATGACCCAAAAAATCCACCTATTTTAAAAAGAGGTCAGACACTAAAAGATGTGATTATGAAGCCAAAGCAGGTCGCACCTAAGCCTGTGTTACCAAAGCCTGTGCCTCATGCAATGGTGGAGAGTCCAACGGCTGTTACAGCTGGGCATTTAGCACAGAATAAAGTGGAGGTAAAAAATGACCATAGCCAAACACACATAAGCAATCAATACACGATTATAGCAAAAGGCACAGATGCAAATGAGGTCTTAGCACTCATCAAACAGCATGAGAGAGCGAGTGCTACACAAAAAAGAGATACACAATTAAAGGATGCAGTATGAATAAAAGATTAATGCTCACTTCTGTAGTAATTGGAAGTTTGCTTGGTATAGGGTTAAGTCAAACTAGACAAAAGCAAAAAAGCAACAAAAAAAGAAAAAACAAAGCTCAAAAAAAAGCAAGGAGAGTAAACAGATGAAAAAAGTATTTTTATTTCTAATAGCAGTAACAGTTAGCCTTATGGCTTGGGATAATGGCAAGGTAGTAACCGTGATAGATGGTGATACCGTGATGCTAAAAAAAGAGAGTGGAGAGGTTGTAAAATGCCGTTTGGCTGGCTTGGATACTTTTGAGACAAAAGTTAATCATAGAGCTTTTAAACAGTTGGAAACTCTCAAGCTGATACACCCAAAGAGTAAGCATACTATCAAAGAGGTTTTAAGATGGGGTTGGAAAGCTCATGAGTTCACTAAAAAAAGAGTTTTACACAAAGATGTCCAATACCATTTTTACAAAAAAGACCGATACGGTAGAGACTTGATTTATATCAAGAATTTAAACTACTTACTTATCAGATACGGCTTGGCAGTTCAGTATCCTACTAATCTGCTACACCCAAAGAGAAAAGCTTTTCTTTTAGAAGCTTCTAAGGAGGCAAACTTAGAGAAACGAGGTTTCTATGCTAAGTAAAAAAACTATACAAAAAACGGTTGCACGATTTTTCAAAGGGTATGATAAAAACTTTGTAAATGAGTTGGCACGGCTTCTTATTCTCTTTGGTGCAGGGTTCAAGATAGATACACCTGAGAGGTTGGCTCTGTTTTTAACTCATGTAAAAGCTGAAGTAGATGTCAAAAGAGATGGCACGGTTCGCATGAGAGAGTGGATGAATTACTCTGAAAAAAGACTCAAAGAGGTTTTTAGGATATTCAGACGAAATCCAAAGTTAGCCAAAAAGTATGGCAGAAATAAGTATCACAAAGCAAATCAGCAGATGATAGCTAACTATGCTTATGCCAATAGACTCGGAAACGGTGGTGTAAAAAGTGGTGACGGCTGGAAGTATAGAGGCTGGGGTATTTTTCAGACTACAGGTAAAGATAACTTCAAAAAAGATATAGCCATTATTGAGCAGGTTACAGGTATGCAACTTCATGCACTTGTAAGCTCAGGAGATATGAGCTGGTTAGATAACTATACTATGGGTATCTTGGCAGGGATGGCTGATTGGTATGGCTCTAAGATGTATAAAGCAAAATCGGTTAATGAGTCCACCGAAATCATAAACTACTATACAGATAGTTATGCAAAAAGAAGAAAGTATTACTATCAAGTTAAGAAGATCGTGGACGAGGTTGTGTAATGGGATTTGAGCCTACTTTTGAACTGCCTGACTTTGATATGAGTTCTCTTGAGGGATTAGCTAATACTTTCTTCTATGGGGCTGGTATGCTTGGAACTGTTACAGGTGGCTCAGGTGGTGCTGTGATGGGTAAGCTTGGAATGTATCCGTTTTTTATGCATCATAACACTTTCAAACAGCTCACTAAAACGATTAATGCAGAGTTTAGCAGATACAAGCCAATCAAAGGGCAGGTGGTCTTAGGAGATAGTGGAGGATTTAGTGAAACTCTAAATCTAAACGGCATACTTGTAGCTGAACCTGTGCATACTACCAAACCTCTTGAGTGGTACACAAAAATGAGAAAGCCTTTGAGGTTCACTACTTTAGTTCATGATGAAAAAATAGTGATAACAACTCTAACCAAGACTGAGAGCCATTTTTCAATACTTGGACGGCATAGAGTGCAGAGTTATGATTTGCAGATGGAGGTAGTTTATGGCTCTATTGTATAGAACGAGTGAGGGAGATAGAATAGACTTGATAGTGCTTAAACACTATGGAGATAAATCTATGCTGGGAACTGTTATAGATGCAAATCCACACTTAACAAAACAACCTCTTTCTCTAAAAGCTGGAGTAGAGATAACTCTGCCTGATGTGCAGGTGTTAGAAGATGCAAAAGAAGAGTTACAAGCTGGAGATGAGCTATGGTAGAGAGTTTTGTAGTTTTAACAGTTGATGGAGTGCCTCTACTTATAGATGATATTGTATCTCTATCATTTACCGATAGAGCTGGAGTAAAGAGTGACCACTTGAGTGTGGATTTGCTACCTGATAAAATCAGACCAAAACCAAGCTCTAAAGTAACTTTGACTCTAAGTAACTCTTTGGGTCAGGTGCTAGAGTGTGGACTGTTTCATGTGCAAAGTGTTACCAGACGAAATAATAAAGATTTGAGTTTCACAGCTACAGGTGTTGAGTTTAATGAAAAGCAAAAGAAAAAACGGTCTCAACACTACTCTAAGATAAAACTCTCAGGTATCGTTAATCTAGTGGCTAAGAGGCTGGGGCATAAAGTAAAGTTTAAAGCTCCTGACCCAAAAATAGACAGCTTCAATCAAACAGAGGAAACGGATATAAATTTCCTGCATAGATTAGCAGATAAGTATGACTGCCTTTTTTCTATCAAGAACGATGTTGTTTACTTTGTAGATAGAGCCGATGAGTCGTTACCTGTATTTGCTGTTGATGTATCAAAGGCTCAAACCAGCGATATAAAACTCAGCACTAAAACAGAGTATAAGAGCTGTAAGGCTTCATACTATGATAGCCACAAGGCAAAACGGCTGAGTGTGGTTTATGGCAAAGGAAAGCCACAGTTAGAAATCAAAGCCAAAGGCAAAACAAAGGAGGAAGCAAAATTAGAGGCAAAGTGTGCATTACAAAAAGCTCAAAGAGGAACGGTTACAGGGTCTATTCAGACCATAGGACAAACTTTATATGCAGGTACTCGTTTAGCCATAGTAAACAGCTACAACCATGAGAGCGATGATATATACTCAATAGAGTGTGCAACTCACAGCTGGAGTCGTAGTAGTGGCTGGGTGGTTGATATAGAGTTTGAAAATTTTAAATTAAAAGAGAAAGGTAAAAAATGAAACAAAACGACAAAGAAGTAGTAGAGTTAGAAGCTGGAGAGGGTGATATTATCATAGCAGATAGAGAGCCGTATGTGATAGATGATGATGCAATCATAGAGGGCATTAAAATCATGAGAGATACAGGCACTCAATCAAGTGTGATTAATGGTACAGGTAAAAAAGTAACAATACTTGAGTATATCAAAGGGCAGGTGCTTAGTAAAACACTTGTGAGAATAGAAGATGCCAAATAAGTTCAAAAAGTCGAGGGGGGGGGGTATTACTCTCTCTTTCTAAAAGTAGGTCAGCCCAGCTAAGTGATTATCTTACCTCCCACTTAGCCGAGCCAATCGGAATTATACACCATTGGAGGTAAAATTGAAATCAACAACATTAAAACCATCTCACGGCTGGGTAGGTGGAAAAAGTAAACTAGCCAAGCAAATAGTAGGACTTATCCCTGATAATCATAATCTTTATGTAGAAGTATTTGGAGGTGCATTAAATGTGATGTATGCCAAAGAGCTACCAAGCAGAGCCACATACAGGGAAGTAGCAAACGATTATAACAGCGACCTAATCAATCTACACAGAGCCATAAGAAACAATCCAAGAAAGCTACAACACTATCTCAATGAGCTTTTTATCAGTAGAGAGATTTTTGAAGATGTCAAACACAAAAGGATCAAGCCAAGAGACAACATAGAGAAAGCAGCACTCTTTTTCTATCAGCTACAGATGAGCTTTGGAAGCAAGGGTCAGCACTTCGCTATGAGTGCCAAGAGCAGGAAACCTAAAAACATATATAGAGACTTCACAAAATGGAGTGAGAGGCTCAAATATGTAACAATAGAAAACTTAGACTTTGAAAAGCTTATCAAAGAGTATGATAAGCCTGATACATTCTTCTACTGCGACCCACCTTATGTTGGCACGGAGTCATATTATAGTGGTGGTGCAGGTTTTGGTATAGATGACCACAAACGGCTAAATAAGGCTTTAAAATCGGTCAAGGGTAGGTTTCTATTAAGTTACAATGATTGTGAGCTTGTGAGGGAACTATACAAAGATTTTAAAATAGTCTTGAGTAATGAAATCAGATATACACTTGGTGCAAATATGCACGGAGTAGATAAAAAAGTTAAAGAGGTGTTTGTGATGAACTATTGATGTCAGCGACATGAATGTCGCCGACATACTACTTCCACCTACCATTCAGATAGATATAGTCTCTTGCAGTTCCTAATTTGTGAATAGTTACTATTCTATTCTCATCTATCTTTTTAAATTCATTTGTATAGATGCTTCTCTCAAAGAGGTTATTATCCTCTCCGATTTGGAATTGTATCCAACCATCATAAAAACCTAAAAAGGTCACCTCTCTCTCAAAAAAATCATTTAGTGTAGTTTTGTCATTTGGTTGAAGCTCTACACCGTTTATACTTACACTCTCTTTCTCTATCAGATTAAGAGCCTCCTCTGTAAAAACTCTTATCAGTCCTATTTTGCTATCTATATACTCTTTTATTTCATCCATAATCGCTCCTTTACAGCACACTCTCAAGGAGTAGTTGTATCTCCTTGAGTAGTCTTATCATTTGTATATCTTCTCTCTCCAAAGCCAAAGCCCTGCCCTCACGAGCTTTCTCTGATGCCTCAGCAACTCTTCGTCTTATATCCTCCAGCTCTTCATAAAAGCTCATCTTTGGATTATGCGACATCTCTTAATCCGATTATGGTATCATTTCGCTTGATTTGTTTGAGAAATCTTGCCAAATCAGAAACTGAGCTGTACCCTAAACGACTCGCCAAAGTTAGCAGGGTACGGCACTCTTCATTCCATTTCATAGTTACTCCTTTTTAAGATGTAGAGCCGTAGCCCTACTTATTCATTAAAGGCTCAGTATAAGCCTCAACTATTCGCTTACATACAGCATTGACACTTTTTTCTTTTGGAAATTGCATCATACTTTCAAGCACAGCCCAAGTATCCTCATCAATGTGAAAAGCTACTTTTTTGGTTGCTTTACCTCTGCCCTTGATAGGTCTGCCACCTTTGTTTTTAGGTTGCTCTCCAGCTTCCTTTCTATCAGCCTCTTCAAAAGTCGTTACAGGCTTCTGAACATCATCGCCTAAAACATCATCTATACTCATTCTCTCTTTAGCCATTACTTTGTCTCCTTTATAAATTTAAGTAGCTCTTTGTATTCGCTCAAAATGTTTCTCTGCTGGTAAGCTATCAGTTTACTCTCTGCCTCCAGCTCTAACGGACTCTGCCCAAATTCAAGAGCATTTTTAAAGAGCTTAGTTTTTCTTAGAGGTAGTACAGGTATATCTGTAAAAACTTTATTGATAGACTCAGTTACATCTTTGAGGTCGTTTTTATCCTCCAGCCGTGTAGCAACTACCAAAAAGTTATTATTGTGAGCCTGTAACTGCTTGATAGTCTTAATCGCTTTCATTTTGCTATTAAGGTCATTGATACAAGGCACGATAACCAAATCACAAGCCTTGATAACATCTATCACTCCAGCATCTACAAAGCCTCCAAAATCATAAACCACCTCATCTATCACTTTAGGTTGCTTCATTATTTTAGCTCTGCCCTCATAGGCTCTCTCTATCACACTATCATCATTGCTGATTAGATAATAATCAAGATCCTTTGCAAGTGCAAAAGCAACGGCAGTCTTACCTGCCCCACCGTCAAGTGTGATTATTGCTATTCTATTTTTCATCTTCTACAGCCTCCCATCCCTCATAATGCTCTGTAGCTGATAGTTTGCCATCATACTCATGACCAAGTATCTCAGCTCTAAAATCTCTTTTATCTATGTTACTGCCCTCTCCACCATTTTTGAGCCATAACATTTCAGTATAAATCTCTCTCCACTCTTTAGCTGTGAAGCTAGTGCCTGTTATTCTTTTAAGAGCATTATTAAAAGGGTTGTTAAACTTAGAGTTAATCTCTCTTTGTGTGAGCTTATCAGCTCCGATATGCTCTTGGATATAAGTTAGTAACTCATTCAAAAATACATAATCATCATCCAAAGAGTAAGCCTTGATACACTTGCCATCTTTTCTATCTTTAGAGATACCACAGTAATACCAGCCGTCCTCTTTTTTAACGATAGATAGAGTTTTAAGTATCTCTGCCTGTCTGCGACCTGTTACCATAGTAAGATAAGCATAAGCCCAATAAGCTTTTTCTCTCTCTATGGTTGTCTGTCTTGGCTTATCTTCAAAGTCATCATTCTCAAGCTTAGTTTTTATCTCTTTTAACAGCTTTTCTATATGCTTTGGGTTAAAAGTGTTTTTGTTACGGATTTGCTCTTTTTTGTTATCATCAACCTTTGCTTGAGATGCCTCATAAAGTGCTTGAGGTGGCAAAAATAGAGTAAGTGCTACATCTTTGTATGTTTCATTCTCAAGCTCTTTTATAACCTTTCTCATAGATGTATAGACATTTTTAACTGTGTTAATGCTACCTTTACCAATCCAGCAGTATGGTATGAACTCACATACAACTTTTTCTATATCACGGCTATTTTTAGCACTCTCTAATCTCTCTTTAAACAGCTCCAGCACCTGCTTTGGAGTAGTTACACCATAAACAGCCTTGATTATCTCGTTAGAGTTTGCTTGAACTCCTGTATCACGGCTATCTTTAGCCTTTGGCTCTGCCTCTTTATCTTTTAGTAGTTTTTGAACCATACTTTTAAGCTCTGCCAATTCTTTGGCTGTATCACTATCACCCTTGACCTCATCTTCAACTACCACCCACTTATCTTCTTTGGCTTTCATGATATTAAAAGGCTCTACACCATTAACCATAATCTGCCCATCTTTAACAAGTAGCTTCTTATCGTTCCAATCTACTGCCTTAACCTCCTTACCACTATATAAGGCTTTTAAAGCTTCGTCACGGCTAATGACCTCATCGCTTTTCTTTACAGGTGCAGTCCATATCACCCACTTATCTTCTTTGGCTTCCATGATGTTAAAAGGCTCTCCAGCTTCAGTTAAAACCTGACCATCTACAACCTCAACATATCTCTCAAGCTCCCACTCAGTCGCTCTTAGTCGCTTACCACCAAATAGCTCAGTAATAGCTACACTTACATCAAATTCTTTCATGTGTATCCTTTCAAATTTGTTTACATCGGTATTATATACTAACTAACCTTAAACTAATCATAGAAACATAAAAACATAAGAATATATAAAACCCCTATATATAGGTATAGATTAGTAAATATGATTATATGATAATATGTTATTCACATATAAAACTATAAAAATGTGAATAACTACTAATCTATAAAATACGGATTAAGATTAGTTTTTCTTATAGTTTGCTTGAAAATGTGAATAAGTCAAGGTTAGTATTAAAGTTATTCACATAAAACTAAGCTTAAACACTAAACTTTAAAATTAACTAATCATCATAGTATAATTATACTATGATGATTAGTTAA
>Ga0256828_1000518_pt1 | contig 25420 bp, 22 predicted proteins | sample CV88metaG_FD_185993 | JGI IMG/M metagenome (GOLD analysis project Ga0256828, IMG submission 185993) | Hydrothermal vent microbial communities from East Pacific Rise, Pacific Ocean - CV88 | ecosystem: Environmental > Aquatic > Marine > Hydrothermal vents | place: Pacific Ocean: East Pacific Rise...
CCACGGAATGGACCAACGGCAGGACTTTGACACTGAACCTGTCAAATACAAAACACTCCTCCGCTTCATACTCGATGATACGCAGCTCATACCCCAAATGTGCCAGTGAGATGTCAAGCGAACACTCAATGAATGCTCTGATTCCTTTGGGGCCGTAAACAGTGAGAGGCCTCACCGATTTGTCAAGTACTTTGCTCGACAGCAGCCCCGGCAGCCCGTAATAGTGGTCGCCATGAAGATGTGTGATGAAAATGGTATCGAGTTTCCCTACAGACAGCCTGCTGCGCATGATCTGATGCTGTGTCGCCTCCCCGCAGTCGAACAGGTACCACTTGCTATCCTGCTCGAACTGAAGGCCCAGGGCAGAGACATTTCTCTCTTTTGTCGGTTTCCCCGCACCCGTTCCCAGAAAAGTCAGCTGCACCGTGATGCTCTTTACGCTTCGGCTCCAACCACATAGCGTGCTATGGGGTTTGCTTCCAGCCTCTCCACCGGGATAGGCTTGCCTGTTCTCTCACAGATCCCGTAAGTCCCGTTCTTTATTTTTGCCAGCGCATGAAGCGTCTCTTTAAGCTCCTCTTCCTGACGTTCCAAGATGGTATTGTCTTTCTGGCTGATATTTTTTAAAGAAGCAAGGTCTTCAAGGTCACTTACACCATCATCGTTGCCAACAACATCCAGTTCACCTTTAAGCTGCGCAATATTCTCTTCTAGCTGTACTACCCTCTCTTTTAGTAGTTTTTCAAATTTTTCAAGATCAAGATCATCTCTTTTTTGCATAACTCACTCCTTTTATTTTAATTATATCACGTTCTGACAAATTTTAAAATCAAACCCAACTTTAACCCTGTAATTTACTTTGGGTACAATTAGGTCTTATTGATAGAGAAAAAAACAAAGGATCAGTATGAAGATCGCATTTTTTGAGACAAAGAATGAAGAAAAGAGTTTTTTCAGATCAAAACTGAAAGAGCATGAACTTTTTTTCTTTGAAGAACCTATCCAGCACATTCTGACAAAACCCGAAGCGTTCGAAGCTGTCTCTGTTTTTGTAGGGTCACGTATCAGTGACGACATCCTGGAAAAACTTCCCAAACTCCGTTATCTGCAGACCCGTTCAAGTGGCTATGAACACCTCAAATGTACCCAGATCTACGAACGGGGGCTGATAGCAAGCAATGTTGCCGGATATGCAGGCCCGGCTGTTGCAGAGTTCGCTTTTTCCCTGCTCCTGAACGCTACCCGTAAGACACATATCGCTTTACAGCGCAGCCAGAGAGGAGATACCCGCTACGATGATCTCAAAGGTACGGAACTCTTTGGCAGGACCATCGGTATTCTCGGACTGGGAACGATCGGCCTGCAGATGGCAAGGATAGCCAACGGCTTTGGAATGAAGATATTCGGCTACAGCAGGACATACAGGAGTGTTTTCGATGAACTCAATATAGAGTTCACTTCACTGGAAGAGGTTTTGAAACATGCGGATATCCTCATGCTGGCTCTGCCTCTGACCCCTTCGACCCGGAACCTGATCGATACGGAGAAGAGCAGATCGATAAAGAAGGAGAGCATTATTGTCAACGTCGCAAGAGAAGAGATCATTGAGAGCTCACTCTACCGAACCCTTCCCAATATCATTGCCTGTGATGTATGCGGAGAGGTTTCGCTTGCCGGGAAAGAGCATTTTCTCTATACACCCCATATGGCATACTATACCAAAGAAGCCCTGCACAAGATACTCGAAATATCACTTCGCAATATGGAACAGTTCCTCAAAGGGGAAGAACCGCAGGATTGTCTGAAACTGGAATGCAAAAAGAATTATGCCCACTAGATGCAGACTTGATGAAGATGAATGCGGAGGTACTGCATTGAAAAACAAATGAATTAGACGATCGCTTTTTCAAAGACTTTCTTGCCTTCCTCGCTGTGAAATATGAAAGAGACTTTCAGGTCATCTCTTTCAGAGAGAAATTTCCTGACCGTTTCATAGGCAATACGTGCCGCCTCCTCTTTGGGGTAGCCGTAGATCCCTGTCGAAATAGCAGGGAAAGCGATATCTTGGCATCCCAGTTCCACTGCCTTCCTGAGTGAGTTCTCATACGATGCGGCCAGAAGGGAGGCACAATGTTCCCCGCAGCTGTGATACACAGGCCCCACCGTATGTATCACATATCTGGCCGGCAGGCTGCCTCCTGTCGTTGCCACGGCTTCCCCCGTAGGCAGGCCGTCAGGGTACTGCTCCTGACGTACCTTTCTGCAGGCTTCCCCAATGGCAGGACCCCCTGCCCTGTGTATGGCACCATCAACACCGCCTCCGCCCATAAGCGAACTGTTCGCTGCATTGACGACGGCACAGACGTTCTCCCTGGTGATATCACCTGTTTTTATAATGATGTTCCCATTCATATCAATCCTTTATGAGAGATGGTATTCTTTACTTCCAGTCTATACTATTTTTTATGAGGAGAAGTTTATGCCTAAAATATAACTTTATCCATTCTGCTATTGTAAAATTGACCTGCATCAACAGATACAATGGATCTTTTTGTACAATATCGAATGACAACACGCAAATTGAACAAGATCGAAAGGCTCAAAGCCACACTGAAACCGTATGACTTTTTCCCTAATATCAGCAAAATTGATTTGCAAAATCTCACAGAGGAAGAACGTTTCTATCTCAAAAATTTCGGTATTTACAACCATAAACTCTCTCCGGAGACTTTTATGGTCAGGGTTCGTATTACCGCCGGAAGGATATCTGCCTCCCAACTGCTACAGCTCGTTCGGCTTTCCAGGGAATACTCTTTTCAAATGCTGATTACCATGCGGGCGCAGATCGAGCTGCACGGGCTGAATGCAGACAATGTCCTGAATGTTTTAAAGCGCGTTGAAGAGACCGGTTTGACTGCATGGCAGACCCTGACGGACAACTTTCGCAATATTGTCACCGACCCGTTCGATGCCGAAGTGAAAACAAACCACATAGAGGCCTATCCGTTAATCAAAGAGATGGAGTCCCTCTTTTTGAAAAACCCGGACTATGTCGGTACCCTGCCCCGAAAATTCAATACCGCCATTTGCGGGACACTCGAAAACAGCCACTCCTTTTTCAGCAACGATCTCTATTTTGCTCTTGCCAGAAAAGGGGAAACTTGGGGGTTCAACCTCTACCTTGGAGGAAAAAACAGTGAAACGGCACAGGATGCGGATATTTTTGTTCCCAAAGAAGAGGTGATTCCCCTTTTCAAAGCGATTGTCAAAACCTACATACTTCACGGACTTAGAGGCACACGCTCCAAAACAAGGCTTTTCCACCTGCTTCAGGAGATCGGGATGGATATGTTCAAACAACATTTGCAATCCTATTACCCAAAACCGTTGCAGTGTTCGGGAACGCTACAGGCAAAAAAGGTACCAGGCAGCCAATTTACCCTGCTTCGTAATGGAAGGTACGCATTTTGCCATACAAGCCGTTTGGGAGAAATAGATGCGGAGGAGCTCTCTACACTTGCAGGCTATGCCGCTTCAAAAAAACTTTCTATCCGTCTCGGGGTTGACCAGAATATCTATCTTTTCGGCCTCGAAAAGCCTGAAGTACCGTTCCATACACCATTTCACCCCTCCCGCCTCCTGGTATGTGCAGGCAACCGCTACTGTACGCTCTCTCTCTTCGATATGAAGGCAGAGGCACAGCTGCTTCCTTTAAAACGGTTGAGCGCGTTGAATATTTCTGTCGGCTATAGTGGTTGCCTGAAAGGGTGTGGGAAACACCAGCATGCGGATATTGGGCTGATAGGACTGCGTACAGCCATTTTTGGGCCGACACAAAAGAGTGTACGCTTTTTCCTTGGAGGGCAATACACTTACGGTAAAATGCCGGCACGGTTGATTCTCATGGCAGTACCTCTGCACGGCCTCAATGACCTCATAGATGTTGTTCTGGATGAATTTGTACAAAGCGGATATAGAGATTTTGAATATTTTAGCCAGAAAACCCTCAACCTCTATTCTACGGATTTTCTAGCCTTGTGGTTTCTCTCCAAACTCTATTTTGCAAGAGCGGTAACGCTGAAAACACCGCAGTATGATGATTCTGTGAACGAGGTACCGCTTGAAGAGGAGAAAAAGCTGATTGCCACCGCTTTCCCCGAGCTTGAACTCTCGAATGATCCCGAAACGGCCTTTCATAAGGCCATTCAGCAGGTCAATCAAATGCTCTGGGGAGAATAAGCGTTAACTCATTTCATTTGCATCGGTATGAATCGTCTTCTTTTTCATCGTTGTGTTGGACTCCTCTTTCTTCTCCGTTTTCTGCTTTTTTGCCTCTGATGTCACAGGTATCGTTCTAGGTGCGGCCACACTGCCTTTCAGCCCTTTTTTCTTTTGAATGCTTACAACCAGTTTTCCGTTCCTGTACTCTGTTTTAATACTGTTTTCATCCGCATCGGCAGGCAGCGTCATACTCTGCTGATACATACGTACAGAGCGTGACTGGGTTATCATATTTGAATTGTTGTTCTCCTGTTCCTCTACGATCTTTGCCGTAATGGACATCACACCGTTGGAAGTCTCGATATCGATATGGTTTTCTTTGCTTTCAGGAATGCTTGTAACCAGCTCATAATGGTCACCTTTGTCTTCCAGCTGGTTGTGTACCGTCATCTTGTAGGTTCCCAACGGGTTTACCAGTCCTGACGTACGCTGCTGCATACGATGGTGCATTCGTTCAAACATTTTGTCCATATCTTTTTGCATCTGCATCATCTCTTTGAAGATATCATCTCCGAATGGATCATTGAAGAAAGGGTCATTGAAAGGGTCTGCTGCGTGAAGTGATAATGTAGCCACGACAGGCAATAGCAAAAGTGAAAATTTTTTCTTGAACATTTTGTACTCCTTATACTGTTTTTCTAACCGCATTATAAGGAGCGAAGTTTAACCATTTTTTAATATTTTGAACCGGCAGTCCCCAAGGGTTATACTCTTTCCCTTTCCTGCCTGTTCCATAATATATTGCAGTGTAGCCTCTGCATCAGTCTCGGGCATCTCTTCCTCGATCATACGAAGCGCATCGCTTCGGCTGGTGGCTGCCCACTTTTTTTCATAGATATACTGGGTATACAACTGCTCTTTTTTTTCAGACAAGCCCCATCTCCGCAAAAATAGGTTCCACTTCCATCCACCAGTTCTCCAGTTTTACGGCAATGTCATTGATCGCACTCTCTTCCTCTTTCCACTCTTTGATCTTCTCGAGGATCAACGGTTTTTTATCTTCTGCAATATGCTCTGAATTTTCAATCTTTTCTATTACTTTCTCTATTTTCTCTTTCATCATCGTAACTACCTTTTTTCTTTTTATTCTATTTCAATATTTTTGAATTGTCAACCAAAAATGAGAACATTTAGTTAATTTCGTTAAAATAATCACCATAAATAAAATAAGGCCCGGATCTACGGGCGGGCAGAGGATATTTTTTGATAGCTCGGAATATACAGGATTTTTTAAAAAAAGACTCTTTTCAGGGAGCGCTTCTCATCTTTATTACGCTACTGGCTCTCTTTTTTCAGAACAGTGCGCTCTCTTCATACTATACCGGTTTCCTGCATACTCCCGTAGAGATACGCATAGGTGCTCTCCATATTGCAAAACCTCTGCTGCTATGGGTCAATGACGGGTTGATGGCCATCTTCTTCCTTGTCGTCGGGCTGGAGATAAAACGCGAAGTGATAGAGGGACATCTCTCGTCTCTCTCTCAGGCGACACTGCCTGCCATTGCGGCAATAGGCGGTATGATCATGCCCGCACTGTTTTTTACGGCATTCAACCATGGAGACGCGTTTGCCATAAAAGGCTGGGCTATCCCAACGGCAACAGATATTGCTTTTGCCCTGGGAATACTCTCTCTGCTTGGAAACAGGGTACCGCTCTCATTGAAAATCTTCCTAATGGCCCTTGCCATTATAGATGACCTGGGCGCCATTGTGATTATCGCCCTTTTCTATACGGAAAAACTCTCCCACCTCTCTATCTCGATTGCCGCACTCTCTATGATTGTACTCTTTATCATGAATCGTATGGGAGTGATGAGAAAAGCTGCCTATATGATGGTTGGGGTTATATTGTGGGTCAGTGTCCTCAAGTCAGGTGTGCATGCAACACTTGCAGGGGTGACACTTGCCTTCTTTATTCCCCTTCATTCAACCAATAAAAAAGGGGAACGTTTTTCCATCGCCCATGAGCTGGAACATGACCTTCACTACTGGGTAGCATTTCTCATCCTGCCTCTCTTTGCATTTGTCAATGCCGGTGTAGACCTGAGAAATATCTCTCCGGGCGGCATGGGTGAGAGTGTACCTCTGGGGATTATGGCGGGGCTTTTCTTCGGCAAACAGATGGGTGTCTTTCTCTTCTCATGGACAGCCATTAAACTTGGTTTTGCAAAACTCCCCAAAGAGAGTACCTGGCTGCAGCTTTACGGTGTGGCACTTTTGACAGGTATCGGGTTTACCATGAGCCTCTTTGTCGACACCCTAGCCTATAATGATACCGAGCTTTTCCACTACGCGGACAAGCTGGCCATTCTGCTCGGCTCCCTCTTCTCAGGTGTGGCAGGTTATGTGGTCTTGAAAATCGCAACGAGAAAAGTGTAATCCTCTTTCCACCTCTCCGTAGGGTGGGCAATTGCCCACCATTTTAAAATATTTTTCCTATAAAACCGGTGGGCTGAAGCCCACCCTACAGTGTATAATTGTACGGTATCGTTGTCTCTCCATAAAACAAAAAGCACCATTTGGGTATAATCGCGGCAAATTAATGAGTAATGAGCAACGGAATAATGAGTAACCGAAGCTCAATTACCTCTGTAGGGTGCGTATTCACGCACCGACCAACGATGAAGGATCATTATGAGCGAAAAAAAGAACGTCTATACTCCCAAAGAGATCGAAGAGAGTTACTACAAACTCTGGGAAGATCGTGGATATTTTGAGGTAGAAGGGAACAAAGAGATACAGGAAGAGGAGAAGACCTTTGCCATTATGATGCCCCCACCCAACGTCACCGGGCATCTGCACATCGGGCACGGGCTTACCTTTACCCTTCAGGATATCATTGTCCGTTACAAAAGAATGGACGGTTACAAAACACTTTGGCAGCCGGGAACCGACCATGCGGGAATCGCGACACAGAATGTCGTTGAAAAACAGCTTTTGGCGGAAGGGACAACCAAAGAGGCGATCGGCCGTGAAAAGTTCCTTGAGCGGGCATGGCAGCAGAAAGACAGTTCGGGCAATGCCATCACCAAACAGCTGAGAAAACTCGGAGTCTCCCCTGCCTGGAGCCGTGAACGTTTCACCATGGATGAAGGCCTTGCCAATGCGGTCAAAAAAGCCTTCAAGCAGATGTATGACAATGGAGATATCGTCCGCGGCAACTATATGATCAACTGGTGTACCCATGACGGAGCCCTTTCCGACATCGAAGTGGAACATGAGGATCATCTCGGCCATCTCTACCACCTCAGATATCCGCTTACGGACGGTTCCGGTGTCGTAGTCGTCGCTACCACCCGTCCGGAGACCTATTTTGGAGATACCGCTGTCATGGTACACCCGGAGGACGAACGCTACAAACATCTTATAGGCAAAACCGTCACCCTGCCGCTTATCAACAGAGAAGTCGAGATCATCGCGGATGAGCATGTCGATATGGAATTTGGTACCGGTTTCGTTAAAGTCACCCCGGCACATGACCCCAACGACTATGAAGTAGGGAAAAGGCATAACCTGGAGTTCATTACCATCTTCGATGAAAAAGGCTTACTCAATGAGCACTGCGGCGAGTTTGCAGGTATGGAGCGTCTTGAAGCCAGAGAACCCATCATGGCAAAGCTTGAAGAAGAAGGCTTTGTGGAAAAAGTGGAAGAACATGCCCATCAGGTGGGGCACTGCTACCGCTGTAAGAATATCGTCGAGCCCTACATCTCAAAACAGTGGTTCGTCAAAAAAGAGTTCGCCAAAGCCTCTATCGAAAAAGTGAACAACGGTGAAGCGGAATTCTTCCCGGCACACTGGATCAACTCCTACAATGCCTGGATGGGAGAGCTTCGGGACTGGTGTATCTCCCGTCAACTCTGGTGGGGGCACCAGATTCCGGTCATGTACTGTAACGACTGTGGTGCCGAATTTGCCTTTGAGGGGGAAACACCGACCCAATGTGAAAAGTGTGGCTCGGAAAATATCCGTCAGGATGAAGATGTACTCGATACCTGGTTCTCCTCCGGGCTCTGGCCGTTCTCTACCCTTGGCTGGGGGAACGGTGATGCCTTCAAAGAGGAGAAATGGTTCAAAGAGGATATGAAAGATTTCTACCCCAACCAGCTGCTTATTACCGGTTTTGACATCCTCTTCTTCTGGGTTGCCAGAATGTTGATGATGGGAGAGAACATTACCGGGGAACTGCCGTTTAAAGATATCTACCTGCACGCCCTTGTCAAAGATGAAAAAGGCGAGAAGATGAGCAAATCCAAAGGAAATGTCATCGACCCGCTCGTAATGATAGAAAAATACTCTGCCGATGCGCTGCGCTTTACCCTTGCCGTACTGGCTGTTCAGGGACGTGACATCAAACTGAGCGAAGAGAAGCTCGAACAGAGCCGTAATTTCACCAACAAGCTCTTCAATGCCGCCAACTATCTGCAGCTTAATCACGACACCTTTGCAGACCTTGACCAGAATAGCGTCAAGACACCGCTTGGACGCTACATGCTCTCACGTTTCAACCTGGCGGTCAAAGAGACAAGGGACTACATAGACCAGTACCGCTTCAATGATGCGGCGACAACTCTCTACCGCTTCCTGTGGGGTGAGTTCTGCGACTGGGGTATCGAGCTGAGCAAAGCAAGCAAAGAGAGTGTAGCGGAACTGGGAAGCATCTTTAAAGAGTCCCTCAAACTGTTGCACCCTTTCATGCCGTTCATTACTGAGAACCTTTACCAGAGACTCTCCGGAACTGAGCTTGAAGAAAGCACTTCCATCATGGTCATGCCTTATCCGAAAGTAACAGAAATAGATGAAGAGATCGCAGAGCAGTTCGACCTTGCCATTGAAGCGATCGTCTCTGTAAGACGTTGTAAAACACTCATTGAAAAAGGGAACCAGCGCATTGAAAAAGCGGCGATCAAGTTCAACAAAGAGGCGGACACTGCCCTGCTCAAACCTTTCATAGAAAAACTGGGTAAAGTGGAAGAGGTCAGCTTCGTGAATGAGAAACTTGACAACTGTGTCACCGATGTCTCCGACTCCCTTGAAACGATGATCTCGACAGACGATATTGATATGAGCGCTATCATCGGCAAACTTGGCAAACAGAAAGAGAAACTTGAAAAAGAGATACAGAAACTCTCCGGCATGCTGAACAATGAAAAGTTTGTGGCCAATGCACCGGAACAGGTTATTGCAGAGAACAGGAAAGCACTGGAAGAGGCACAAAGCAAGATCGAAAAAGTAACTGCAGAGCTTGAAGGGTTTGGTGCCTGACAGTTCTTTGGGCACCCACAAGGGGAGCCCTTACAATTTTCATCAATCATATAATCCGTCATACTTTGTAGGGGTATCCCTCGTGGATACCCTTTGAACAAAAAAAGGAATACAGAACCATGCAACAACAGATACAGGAAGCCTACAACATCCTCCTTGCCAAGGAGTACGATAAAGCCTTCGTACTCTACTCCGCTTTGGCCGAGCAGAAAGAACCTACCTCTTTCTACTACCTTGGCTTCCTCTATTTTAAAGGGTTTGGTGTGGAACAGGATACGAAAAAGGCATTTGAGAACTACCTTGAAGCTGCTACCCGTGAAGTGCCTATAGCACAGTTTGAAGTGGCTCTTATGCTTGAGAACGGTAACGGGTGTGAACAGAACTACTCTGAAGCGGCATTCTGGTATGAAGAGGCGGCAAAACGAGGAAATGCCGAAGCTTTCAACAATCTTGGTGCCCTCTACCGTGAAGGAACGGGGATTGAACAGGATTACAAGAAAGCCTTCATCCTTTTCTCCAAAGCGGCACAGGCAGGCAACGCTCAGGCACAGTTCAACCTGGGTGCACTCTATGACATGGGCTTAGGATGCGAAGAAAATAAAGAAAAAGCCATTGAATGGTGCCGCAAAGCCGCCTACCAGGGCCATGAAAAAGCCAAGGGAATCATCCAAAGAATGCAGCAGGACGGACAGATTATTTTTTAAGCGATCGCATCCGCTGCCAAAGAGAATCCAGCGTTAGCCTAGTTAACGTCTCTTCCTCTTCATCTCTCTGAAATACATTTTTTCTCAACCATAGCATACATGGGATGTTTCATTACGCTTGCTCATCCCATTACTCAAAAACCTGTTTCTAAACTCTTCTTCGGAGACGGGCGGGCTGACAAGGTACCCCTGATAACTGAGAGAATCATCGATTGCCTTAATGGCATTTTTCTGCTCCTCTTCCTCTATCCCTTCCACCACAATACTATAGTCGAACTGTTTCCCTATCTCTATAATGGTACGGATCAACGTAACATTCTCTTCATTGGAGAGCATATCGCGAATAAACTCCCTGTCAATTTTCAAAACAGAGAATGAGAGCTTTTTCAGATAGGAAAGTGAAGAGTATCCTGTACCAAAATCATCAATAGCACACTTTATACCATATTCTTGCAACTCTTTGATAACTCTCTGCGTAATTTCAAAGTTATCGATCAGTGATGTTTCCGTGATTTCTATTTTAATATCTTTAGGTGCTATGTCATACTCATGGAGTTTTTCCAGGAAAAGGGGTATAAAATCTTTTTTCAACAACTGCTGTGCATTGATATTGATGGAGACATACTGCATTTTCCACTCACCATGTTTTTTCCAGTCTGCAATGTGGCAGCATACCTGGTCCAGTACCCACCATCCGATATCGGCAATAACTCCTGACTCGATCGCCAGAGGAATGAAATCGATAGGCAGGATCATCTTCTTATCAGGATGCTGCCAGCGGATAAGCGCTTCTGCCGCACGCAATGAATCATCTTTAATGTTGACGATGGGCTGAAAAAAGAGCTCCAGCTGATTTTTCTGTAGCGCAGAAGCAAGGTCATGCTGCAGGTCGAACGTTTTTTTACGTTCCATATCCAGTTTTGTATTGTAAAACGAAATGAACTCCTGCCCCTCTTTTTTGGCCTGGTACATAGAGATATCCGCATGGCGTACAATCTCTTCGATATTGCACGAATCCGGCTCTATGATAACAATACCGATGCTGGTTTTTATATGCAGGTGTATACCGTCAACAACGAAAGGTTTGGCAAAGAGCTCCTGTATTTTCAAGACATAATCATCTGCCTTGCGTTTTGCTTCATCCTTCTCACGCGAGACAAACGGTACCACAAATATAAATTCATCCCCTCCCAGCCTCGTAAGGTTACAGTTTGGTTCCAGCAGCTTCTTCAAACGCTTGGAGATAGCGATAAGCAGTTTGTCACCATAACTGTGCCCCAGTGAATCATTGACATACTTGAACTGGTTAAGGTCCAGATAGAACAGAAGTGAAATATGGGTAAGGTGTTTCTTCTGGTTGATCATCTGCAACATAAATTCATCGAACCCTCTTCTGTTGGAGAGCGATGTCAGTGAATCATGAGAAACAAGATGCAAAAGTTCCTGCTGTGCAATGTGCTCTTTGGTCTTGTCTTCTACCAGAGCCATCCCCCCGATAACCTCTCCTTCTTTATTTGTAATCGGCGAATACTTCGCTTCCACCCAGAACTCCATATTCGTAATGGAATGATAAGGCCCTACATAGGTTTGGCTGCCTTTTGTCAGTGAATTGATAATTACTTTCAGTGATCTGGCGTCTGTTGAATGGGCAAGGTTCGTACCGATGATATCCTCTTTCTGCAAATTGAACAGTTTCAGAAAAGAGTCATTGCAGTTGGTAACATTCAGATCCTTATCGTAAGAGAATATCCCTATGGGAGCCTGTTCGAAGAAAAGCTGTAACATTCTCTGTTTTTCAAACAGCTCTTCCTGTACTTTTGAAATCTCCTCTTTTTTCTTCTCCAGATCCCTGCTTTGCTGATAGGCATGCAGAATGATGCTTGTCTGGGTAAAGAAATAGAGAATGAGCAAAAATGCCAGAATAAACGTATCTGTCCGCATCAGCAACAGCATTTCAACCGATGTCGGCAGAAGCAGTATAAGCAGGTATCCTATAGCGGTACGGTAATCTTCCGAGAGTGTTTTAACCGCCCCGGCACTGATTCCAAGCAACATAATAAAGATAAAAAGCTGATGGTACTGATCCAGTTGCGGAACGACAAAAAGGGCGAGTGCTGAAAGCAACAGGGCAGTCAGCCATACTTTTACAATCAGCTTTTTATGCCATACGATAGAGGAGTGCCTTTGAGGATTTTTACGGAAATCATAACCGTCATACAGACGCCACAACGTCAACGTAACGATCAACCCGTACCATGCAGCGATACTGTTCCCAACCAGAGGCATAAGAATATAAAGAAAAATCGTCTCAAGTAGAATAAGTGTAATCAGTGTACTGCGCTCAAAGAAAAACAACTCTTCAAGTACTTTCTTTTCGACTACCTGATGATGTCTCAGCCTAAATAAATTTTTAAATATACTCATAGAAGTATTATACACTAAAAATAGCCCCACAGACGACAAATTACATAAAAATTGCCAGATTAAGAACTATATTTATCAGTTAAATCTTCTAAGATCATCTTTTTTTACTTCCCGCGGATACCATTATGATAAAAACTTCTCGGTAAATTCCCGGACATGCAGGGGTTTGCTGAAATAAAAGCCCTGATAACTAAGCGTATCATCCAGTTCAAGAAGCAGCTCTTTCTGCTTCTCGTCTTCTATCCCTTCAATGACAATATGGTAATCGAACTGCCGCCCGATATGGAGTATGGTCGAGACCAGCAGCAACTCTTTGGGTTTATGCTCTATCTCCTGGATAAAAGCTTTATCTATTTTGAGGGTATTGAATGAAAGTTTTTTCAAGTAAGAGAGGGATGAATATCCGATGCCAAAATCGTCAATGGCACATTTGACTCCATGGCTTCTAAGGGTATTGATCACATTTTGCGTACTTTCAAAGTTATCGATCAATGAACGCTCGGTAATTTCTATCATGATATCTTTGGTCTCCAAACCATAGGTTTGAAGTTTTTCCAGGAACATAACGGCAAACTGCTCTTCAATAAGCTGCTGGGCATTGATATTGATGGAGATATATTCCAGCTTCCACCGGTTTTCCCTTTTCCATCGGGCAATGTGGCTACAGGCATTGTCAAGGATCCACCAGGTTATTTTGGAAAGCAAACCCGCTTTGATAGCCAGAGGTATGAACTCATCCGGGGAGAGCAGCCCCCTTACAGGGTGTTCCCAACGAATCAGCAGTTCAGCCGAAAAAATACTGTCATCTTTGATATTGACGATAGGCTGGAAAAAGAGATGCAGCTGTCCCCTCTCCGCCGCATAAGCCAGATCATGCTGAAGGCCAAACAGTTTTTTCTGCTCTTTATCCAGTTCATGATTATAGTAGGCAATATTACCCTGCCTGTTCTTCGCCTGGTACATCGTCAGGTCAGCATGCCGTATAATCTCCTCGATATCCATATTTTCCGGTTCAACAATAATGATCCCTATACTGGCTGTGATACGAAGATGAAGATTTTTCAAAATAAACGGATCTGAAAAAATACTTTTGATTTTATCTGCATATTTTCCAGCTTCGTCTCTGGCTACGCCGGCCTCGGTAGATACATAGGGAATAACGACAATGAACTCGTCTCCTCCCAGGCGGCTTATTTTACATTCCGGGCCCAGGATTTCCATTAAACGTTCAGCAACGATAACCAGAATATTGTCTCCAACCGTATGCCCAAGGGAATCATTGATACCTTTGAACTGGTTCAAATCCAGATAGAAAAGAAGAGAATAGCTCTTTTTATGCTCATCTGCCGTTACAAGCTGCGACATATATTCATGAAAGCCTCTTCGGTTATAGAGATTTGTCAGAGGGTCATGCTGCGCCAGAAATTCAAGTTTTTTAATAGCGTTGTACTCTTTAGTCTTGTTTTCTATCAGCCCGATACCCCCTACGACCGTATGCTCCTTATCATACAACGGGGAACATTTGGCTTCAACCCAGTACTCATATCCTTTTATGGAAAGATATGGGCCGGTATAGGTCTGCATGCCGTATGTCAATGCATTTTTCATTACGATCACTGATCTTTTATCCGGAATATTATTAAGGTTTTCCCCTATAATTTCTTCCATTTTCAGTCCGAACAGTGACAAAAACGCTTCGTTGCAACCGGTTACTTTCATCTGGGTATCATAAGAAAATATTCCTATTGGGGCATGTTTGAAAAAGTGCTGGAGCGTCTCCTCTCTTTTGTAAAGCCTCAGCTGCTCTTTTGCGATCTGCTCTTTTTTCCTTTCTATATCTTTATTCTGCTGATAGGAATTCAAGACGATCGTAACTTGCGTAATGAAATAGAGAACGATTAGAAGCGCCAGAATAAGGTGCATGATCGTATTAATGCTGATCAGGACAATAATAAGGGGGAAAAGGATAATCGCACTGTACCCCAGCATAATACGTATATCGGGAAAAAGGGAACTCATAGCACCGGAGGTCAATCCTATCAACACAGCGACAAGAAAGACCTGGTATACCGGAGGCAACTGCGGAATGGCGGCAAACCCCAGCAGGGAAAAGAGAAATGCGGTAAAAAAGGCAAAGCCCATAAATATTCTGTGCCAGGTTTGCAGGGAAAAATATTCGTTGTTTTTTTTATAACTGTATGTAAGCAGGAACCTGACAACGGCAAGAACAAGGATAACACCCAGCCATACAAGGATCTTCTCATGCAGGACCGGATACAGAACATAGCTCATAGGTATGGAAAATGCAACGACAGAGACAATACTTTTCTGAGACAGGCTGTAGAGGTTTGAAACCACCTCCCTGTTTACCCCTTCCCAATTATGCAATTTCGACAATAGGTTTAAATAATTCATAACTTTAATTATACTCTTAAAAGATAGAGTATATTCTTATTATCCTCTATCGTACTGTAAAAATACAGGCTCTCCTCATTTTTATACTCTACGGGCATAGTTTAAAAAAAGAAAGAAATGTATCATCTTCCTCTACATATACCATTTTATTCCTATTCTTTAAGAGGGGCAAAGCTCAAATGCAATACTATATATTTATAACAAAATAGATTTATACCCGGAGGTAGAGAAAGATGGAAAAAAGAAATTGTGATGTTTTGATCATTGGTGGAGGCCCTGCAGGAGGGGTATGTGCAGTCACTGCAAAAATGAACTACCCAGAAAAGGAGATACTGGTCATACGAGAATTTGAAGTCCAGCTTGTCCCCTGTGCCATCCCCTATATTTTCGGAGAGACCCTTGGCTGCAGCGATAACGATGTGGCATCCTGCGGTATGGCTGCCGAAATGGGTATCTCTACCCTACTGGGTAAAGTCACCGATGTCGATACGGAAAACAAAAAAGCCTATACCGACCAATATGAGATCAGCTTTGACAAACTCGTATTCGCTACCGGTTCGGAACCTTTCGTACACGATTCACTGCAACCTTCCCTCGGCTTTGAAGGTGTCTTTACCGTACCGAAGAACAAAGCGCTCATCGACAAAGCCAAAGCCTATATAGACAAGATAGACGATCTTGTGATCGTGGGGACAGGGTTCATCGGCGTTGAAATGGCTATGGAGTTTAGAGAGAGTGGCAAAAATGTCACCCTTGTCGGTGGAAGCAAACATATTCTCAAAGGTACTTTCGACTCCGAAGTTGCCATTCAGGCAGAAGAGAGTCTGCTTAAGCATGGCGTTAAATTCATCGGAGAGGACAGAGTGACTGCCGTCATCGACAAAAACGGTGACAATATAGTCAACGGTGTACAGCTTAAAAGCGGCAAGATTATCGATGCACAGGCCGTCATTCTGGCAACCGGATACAAACCCAATACCCAACTGGCAGAAAAAGCCGGCCTCTCACTGGGACATTACGGCGGTATTTGGGTCGATGAGTATATGAGAACACACAATACCGATATATTTGCAGTCGGTGACTGTAGTGCACGGAGAGGATTCATTACCAAAGTCCCATCCAAGGTTATGCTTGCTTCTACCTCTGCGGCAGAAGGAAGAGTTGCGGGAAGTTCCCTCTACAAGATCAAATTCCTCAAAGGTTTCAGTGGTACCATCGCCATCTTCTCGACCATGGTAGGAAACATAGCGTTCTCTTCTGCCGGTATCACTGAAGAGGAAGCGATTAAAAACGGAGGCGATATTGTCGTAGGTACCTTTACCGGTATGAACAGACACCCTGCCACCATCCCTGGAGCACAGAAACAGTATGTCAAGCTGATTGCTGTAAGAAACGGCGGGCAGATCATCGGCGGGCAGATCATTGGCGGTAACGAAACAGGAGAGATGATCAACATCATCGGTATGATGATAGAGTCAAACATCACCATTTACAAAGTGATGTCCATGCAGGTCGCTACGCAGCCTATGCTGACCGCAGCGCCGACAAACTACCCTATTATCATGGCTGCGACCATGATAGCCCAGAAAATAGAACGATCTTTCAAATAAAAAGGAGTACCGAACCATGGCATTAAGTAAATTGGCAGGACAAAAGGCACCCAAAGAGATATTGGTCAATGTCGCGGATCTTATCAGCAGCTACTACACCCAAAAACCCGACCTTTCCAAACAGGGAAACCGGGTAGCGTTCGGAACATCCGGCCACAGGGGCAACGCTTTTAACAGCAGTTTTAACGAAGACCATATCCTTGCAATTACACAGGCAGTAGCGGAATATAGAAAAGGGAAAGTAGCCAATCAACTCTTTATCGGGATGGATACCCACGCCCTCTCGACCCCCGCTCATAAAACCGCGCTGGAAGTCCTGGCTGGCAATGGCGTGCAGACCTACTATACTTTTGAATACACCCCGACACCTGCCATCTCCCATGCCATTTTAACACATGAGGGGACGGACGGCATTGTCGTAACCCCTTCCCACAACCCGCCTACAGACGGAGGGTTCAAATACAACTCGACCAATGGTGGCCCTGCAAATGAAGAGGCGACAAAGTGGATAGAGAACAGGGCAAATGAGATACTGGACAACGGCCTGAGAGAAGTTAAAAGGGTTCCTTTTGAAGAGGCATTGAAATCTGAATATCTTGTTGAATACGATTTCATTACCCCTTACGTGGAAGACCTGGCCAATGTCATAGATATGGAAACGATTCAGAAATCCGGCATAAAAATAGGAGCCGATGCCATGGGAGGCAGCGGGATGGCGTACTATCGGGCCATTAAAGAATACTATAGCCTCAATATGGAGGTATTCAACGATACTGCCGACTTTACTTTCTCTTTCATGCACTGTGACAAAGACGGGAAAATCAGAATGGACTGTTCCAGTCCCTATGCGATGGCAGGGCTTATCGAGCACAAAGACAAATTCGATATTTCGTTTGGAAACGATACCGATTTTGACAGGCATGGCATCGTCACCAGAAGCAAAGGGCTGATCAACCCCAACCACTACCTTGCCGTAGCGATCGATTATCTCTATAAACACAGAGATTTCAAAGGCTTGTCCGTAGGGAAAACACTTGTAAGCAGCTCCATGATAGACAGGGTATGTGAAGATAACGGCATAGAAGTCCTTGAAACACCCGTAGGGTTTAAATGGTTCGTAGAGCCCATGAGCGACGGAAAGATCTTCTTTGGCGGAGAAGAGAGTGCGGGTGCGAGTTTCCTCAGAAAAGACAGGGGACTCTGGAGTACGGATAAAGACGGTATTATCATGACCCTTTTGAGCGCTGAGATCCTGGCAAAAACAGGACTCGATGCAGGAGAATATTATGCGACACTGACACAGAAATTCGGAGATCCTCTCTATGCCCGTATCGATGCACCTGCAACCTATGAACAGAAAGAGATACTGAAAAATCTGACACCTGAAGATATCCGCTCCACCACCCTTGCAGGCGAAGAGATAGAGAAGATCATTACCGTAGCCGACAATGGCGCGAAAATAGGCGGCCTGAAAGTGGTAGCCCAAAATGGCTGGTTTGCCCTAAGGCCTTCTGGAACTGAGGATGTATACAAAATATATGCCGAGAGTTTTATCGATGAAGCACACTTGAAACGCATCCAGACAGAGGCACAGGAGATCGTCAATGCTCTCTTTTGAGCACCCGCCCCTCCTGACACCCCTCTCTTCTCTTCGTCTGAAATTAAAATCCTGAAATATATTTTTCACTGTTACATTTCTATGCTATAATATTTCCTATCATCATAAAAAGGAGAAGAGATGAGTAAACAGACAGAAAAGGTCGCGCAATATGTTGCTGCGAATGAGAAACTGGGTTTGGGATTGAGTGAAGCACTGATTGAAAAAGTGACTGCCGGACTGGGGCCGTCCATTTACAAAAAAGATGCCGAAACGGTATCCTGTTCTGACAGTAGTGAACTTGAGAGGGTCAGAGAGAATTTTCTCAGGAAAAAACTGGGACTTTCACAAGATGATGAAGCACTCGACGCTGCCATTAAAGAAGTATGTGAAAAAATGGGTAGTTCCAACTCACATAAATATAGAGCGCTCTTTTATGCACTTCTGGCTGAAGCATTCGACAAAACATCTGTCTATGCATGAGCCTTTTCCTCCTCCCGGGGAGGAACACTGCCCCTTTATTTTAAAGATTCCGTCAACTCCATATATTTTTGCCTGATCTGCATATTTTCAAACGGTACAATGGAAGGTACCTGTATCCTGCTTACCTCTTCAAACATTGTCTGACTCTCAGAGATAAGCGTATACAGGTCTGCACTCAGAGAGACTGTCGCATAGGTATTTTTCGAGAGTTTCAGGTTTGCCAGTGAAATCTTTTTCGCATCTATCATATTGTTTCTGGCTTTAATCAAATCTTCTCTGTAACGCTGTGCCACATTCAGTGTCAGCTTCAAAGCATCGATATTCTTGGCATAGACTGCCCTTCTGCCACTCTCCTCCTCCTGGTCCCGTAGCTGCTTCGTATCTTCTATCATACTTTTTGAATTTGAAATAATATGCTCTATTTTTGGAATATAAACCCTGTTTGATTTGTCAATATATTTCTGCTGTATATAGACAACCAGTTCCAGCAGTACCTGGTGCATACCGTAATATTTTTTCGCCTGTTTCAACTCTTCATTACTCTCTTTCATCAGCTGCATAATCTGGGCAGTAATATGCTTGAGTGTTTCCATCACCAAAGCTATCTGGATGATATCGTCTCCATCTACCCTCGTCAGCAGTACATCGATCTGCCCGGAAGAGAGGTTTACCCCTATTTTGGAAAAGTTCTCCCTCAAACGCTCTTTGATGATCCGTATCTCGTTCTCAAGTATCTTGATCTCGTTTTTAGCCTCTTTAATCTTCGTATCATAATCGGATTTCGTTGTGTATATCGTACTGGAAACCGGTGCGCCAATTCTCTTTTCCCGGTAGGTCAAAATATCGTTTTTAGTTTGGGATATCTTCTTTTTCAACCCGTCCATCTTATGTCTGTACACCAGCAGATCGTCTTCTATCAGGCCATTGATGATCTTTTCAAAAAGATCATTGAGATCTTCCTGAATATCACTTTTGTCCTTTCTGAACCATGCGGAGTCCGGTGCACGGTTCAATGCATCGACATACTCCGCTCCGTCCTGAAGTTCGTCAGATACGTTATTCCATACTTTTTCAATGCGGTACTCTTTGGCAGCTTCTTCACTCAAAGGTTTTGCATTCATACTCTCCTGATAAAGCTGAATGGTTTTTGCTTTACCCTCTTCATATAACCGGTTCCCCTTCTGCAGCACATCCGAAGTCAGGTCCGCATGAAGTGAAGTGAACAGGAAAGCAACAAGACAATACGATCTCATCTCCTATATCCTTCATTTTTTCTACATTATACACCATAAAACCAAACACTTCTTCAAATTAGCAGAATAAATATTCACTTTATTCAAGATACAATGTATAATTAGAAAGAAGGATATAGAAAATGATCGGATGGTTCAAAAAAATAATCGGTATCAAAGAGGAGCAGGCTCCTGCACCGGAAGCACCGGGGAGAACGTTTAAAAGGGTTTTGACAGGCCGGTGTTTCGGCTGTGAGAACAAAGAGGCAGATACCCACGCAATAAAAAAAGCGAAAGAGGGGAAAATAGCCAAAATACGTGAACTGGAGCTTAAACCGATGTTCCTGAGATATACATACAAAGAGAAAGGAGACCCCTCATCGGGTATCTCCTCTGCTCATGTCGCCTTTCAAAAAGAGGTATTTGCACAAAAGTGGAATATGGTACATGTGACTGAAATATCATTTGAAGTAGCCAGTTGGGAATTTGAAGAGTTCGAGACAATGGCAGGAGTCAGCCTTGAAAAAGATTTTAGGGACCTTACGGAAAATACTTATAGAGGCAAAGAGCGTAGAAAGCGTAAAAGGGAATCCTAAACACTATCCTGAAGTGCTATGCGAAACTGGGCTCCCCCCTCTACATTGCAAGCAGTAAGTTTTCCCTGCATATTTTCCTCTATCATATTTTTGGCAATATTGAGTCCAAGGCCAGACCCCTCTTTTTTGGTTGTAACATACAGGTCAAATATCTTATCCAGCACCGTCTCCTCGATACCTCCTGCATTGTCCCTGACTTCTACAATAGAAAACTTTCCCTCTTTTTTAAGCCGAATCCAAATACCCATTTTCTCTTTCGGGTTTTCTATCAAGGCATCTTTGGCATTTTTGAGAAGTGTCAGAATAACCTGGTTGAATTCATTGGGATACCCATAGGCGAACAGCTCTTTTTCTCCTGAGAGTTCCAATACAATATGAGAAAACCTGTACTCATCCTTTACCAGTTCCAAAACCGTTTCCAGTGTTTTGTAGATATTAAACCGAACCTTCTTTTTGGAGGGTTTGAAAAAACTCTGAAAATCATTGACTGTTTGGTTCATATACTCTGTCTGCCGTAAAATAGCATCGAGTTTCTCTTTCAGCGTACCGTTTGAAATGATCTCTTTATGTTTGAGTTTCAATACATGGGCGATCATAGAAATGGCACTCAAGGGCTGTTTCCACTGATGCGTGATCATACTTATCATCTCGCCCATTTGGGAGTAACGGGACTGGAGCTCGACCATTTTCTGTTTTTCAAGATTTTTTTTCATCTCCTCGGCAACCAGTTCCTGCATCTGTTCATTAAAACGTTTGAGCTGTACATTTTTTTCGGAAAGCTCTTTTAAAAGCAGCGCTTTCTCATTACGTTCCTGTACAAGGTTCTGCTGCGCCTTTGCCATCTCCGTTACATTTTCAAAAAGAATGACCACTGTTTCAACAGCAGCTCTCTTCCCTGGAATTTCCTTCTCCTTTTTCCCTCTGTGAATGCGTATATCGACGTACTGATCGGGCTCTTTAAAAATATATGGCAAGCGCAGTTCATTCTTCTGTCCGTCAAAAAGCTTTTTGAACTCCTGCTCCATACCATACAACTCCGGAACAAGGTCCAATAGATGCTTCTCCTTCATCCCGCTATCCAGGCTGCAAAACTGAAAAACATTATCTGAGTACTCTACAATTTTCAAATCTCTCCCAACCACAAAATACTCATAGAGATGGCTTTCGTAAATCGCATTGAAAACTTCCTGAATATGCATACTATCCCTGTCTCTCCATGATACGTTCAGCCAAAGCCGTAAACATAAGTTCAACCCCCTCACCACTTTTTGCAGAGGTAAGGGAGGCATCTTTGTATTGTTCTGAAATCTTTATTTTCATCTGCTCTTTTTCATCATGCTTCAAGCAGTCCACTTTGTTCAGGACAACCATCACTGCCACTTTGGGAGAGGCCTGCCGTATAATATCGGTATAGGTTTCTATATGCTTTATGGTTTCACTCCTCGTTACATCTGCCACCACAATACATCCGTCCGCGCCAGCCAGGTAAACTTTATTGACCGGTTTTGTTTCAGTGCCGCCTTCAACATCCCATATCAGCCCCTGTATCGTAGCAGACGGCAACGCTATCTCTTTTCTGGAAATTTTGACACCGATGGTACTCAGGTAAGTATCACTGAACTGGTTATCGACAAACCGGCGTATAAGACTGGTTTTGCCTGTCGAAAAATCTCCAATCAATACAATTTTTTTTGAGATCATTTCTCTACCCTGCCATTTCTCTTTTATATCCGTATCCGATTTTACATCAGCTGACATTTTGTCTGCCTGAGACAAAACCATGAAATAAAAAATTGATCCTCCGCTCGCAAGTATATGATATAATAAAGAGAGAAACATATTAATTTGTATCTCTTCAGTTCCATCAATAGAGTGCAAAATAGATAGAGTTATACCAAAAGGATAGAAAATGGTGAAAAAAATAGAAAAAGTGCTGGTTGTCATCCAGGAAGCCGACAAAATAGAACCCCTGTTGCAAGAGGCCGTCAGGTTATGCAATACACATAGTTCCGTAATGGAAATACTGTTTGTTCACGAAAGCCCCCTGTTCGAACTGCCCGATTATTTCAAACACACCCAAACTGCAGGCCTTGACAAAAAACGGGTTGAAACAGAGATAGAAAGTATGCTGTCCTCTCTGGGAAATACCTCTTCCTATGCTGTTTTTATCGAAGAGTCCGATACGGTAGACCGGGTAGCCGCATTATGTAAAGGAGAAGCACAAACCTGTATTGTCTCTTTTTATTATGAAGAGATTACGGAAAAACTGGCAAAAGAAGTTTCATCTCCTCTTCTGGTCATGAAGTCCGGACCAAAAACCTATACACATATTCTTTTCCCTGTTGATCTGAACGAAAAGAATGTAGAGTATATTCACTACATTCAAACCCTTTTTCCTAAAGCAAACATCACATTGCTTTATGAGCCGTCCTATATCGTTGAAAACTACATTTTCGATACTGATTTGGCACTTATGCCCCTGGATTCCACTGTAGATTTTCAACTTGACCAGGAGATGCTCAAGGAACAAAAAGAGAAGTTTGAAGCACTCAAGAGAGAGACCGGTCTCAAAGGAGAACTCGTCGATGAATTCGATACCGATCTCGTTGAGTATATCAATACGCAAAATACCGACCTGCTTGTCATACATTCGGAAAATGAGAATTTTCTTTTTGATGACACGCTTTCCAAAAAACTGATTGGTTCTATAGATGCAGATCTGTTCATTTGTTAATATGTTTCCAAATATTGGTAAAGCAACAGAGAGGATTCAAGCTTTTTTTTCTATAATAAATTATATCATAACAGAAAGGACAGACAATGAAAACAGATCATTTGATTGCAGTTTACAATACACACGAAGAGGTAGAGAATGCTGTTAAAATTCTGACGGACAAAAACATCGTAGAGAGAGAAGACATCTCTGTTCTGGGGAAAGGGGAAAAAGGAGAACCGAAAGATTCGCTTCAAATAGACAAAGAGAATGCAGATATTATTGAATGGGGCAAAGACGGTGTTATTGTAGGCAGTATCTGGGGTTTTCTTACAGGTGCTTTTTTTATGTGGGTACCTGGTTTCGGGCCTCTTGTAGCTGCCGGCCCCATTATTTCTTCTTTGGCCGGTGCATTGGGAGGTGCTGCGGTTGTAGGAAGTATTACTGCACTGGTCGGCTGGTTTGTCGACCTGGGTATCGAAGAGAGTGACGCGCTGCATTATGCCGACCTGATCAAAGAGGGCAAAGTACTTGTTTTAGTTCATGGCAATGCCGATACTGTGGAAAAAGCGGAAAAAACTTTAGCAGAGCTCAATACAGGAACATTCAGGAAATTTGCCAAAGCGTAAAAAAGAGTGGCCGGATCTTCCATTTGTTTAAGGGGGATTAGCCACGACAGTTGGGGAGAGGTTACTCTCACCGGCTGATGCGTCCGGATTTTTTACAGTTTCCAAAACTCAATTGAGGGAAAAACACCAGGTTAAACTCTCTAACCGCAACTTCGATATACTACAAAAAATAAAAATCAAGGCCATTTGCTTGCATTTCAACCAATATTTAAAATCATGCAGAGAACATGCCCACCTGACACAGGAACAGCTTGTACAGCAACTCTACAACAATGACATTGAACATTTTGAAGGCCTGGACACCACGACACTGAGCAAATGGGAGAGAGGCATTGTCAAGCCAAAACTCTCCAGACAGGTACGTATTATCAAATATTTTCAGACACTTACCGCTTCTGCTCTCCCCTGCCTGGAAAGCTATAGCATCCAGCATGCAGAAGAACTTATCTGCAAAACGGGTATGAAAAATCTTCTGGGAAAAAGCAAAGAACTCATATTGAACTTTCCCGGCAAGATGATCGGTACAGGTGACCTTGAAGTCATTCAACTTCGTAACACTGAAGCCATTGACAGGATCATCGACATCAACATAGAGCTCGACAGAGGCTTCAACCATAAATTTACACAACTGCTACCCGAACATTTTAAAGAGTGGGCTTTGCATCCCTCCAATTCGTTTTTCGTATGTAACTACAAAGAGCATTTTTTCGGCCTTTTGTTCACTCTTCGGCTCAAACCGGATGCCTTTGAGAAGATCATCAATCTTGAGATCAAAGAGAAAGACTTGACCATGGAAGACTTTGCCTCGTTTGAAGAGATAGGATCTGATTACATCATCTCTTTCTTTGCTATGAATGAAAAAGCGGCTACAATGCTCTTTATCCGCTATTATGCACACCTCATCGCCAACCAGAGGGTTATCTCCGAAGTAGGTGTGGCAACGATGATGGACGATGCCAGAAAGCTGCTTGCCAATATGAACTTTAAACTCCATCACAGTATGCAACTTGACAAGAATTTAATCCTCCAAACCTACCGGGAATCCCTCTCCAACTTTCTTGCTTCCGAATACACCGTTAAGATGATTTTCTCACATCAGGAGTGCCCGGAAGAGTAATCTTCCCGCCATGCATGAAAAGCACCCATATCAATTGTTTCAATGGTGTCCTGGGATATAATAACCCACCTTTGAAGACCAATCCCTTGGGCATCTCTAATGTACCATTTCGAACTGATGTAATTTTTTTAAACTGGGCAGCAATAGGGTAGCAAGATAGTTAATCTTCAAACTTTAAAGAATCTATGAAAGCACGGTATAGAGGGTATTTGCAGCTGATTAGCCTGTTTGGATGGCGGAGACGGAGGGATTCGAACCCTCGGTACCCGTTAGAGTACGCACCCTTAGCAGGGGTGTGGTTTCAGCCAACTCACCCACGTCTCCAGATGTTTTGTGGGTGAGATTATAATGCAT
>Ga0256828_1000519_pt1 | contig 25411 bp, 39 predicted proteins | sample CV88metaG_FD_185993 | JGI IMG/M metagenome (GOLD analysis project Ga0256828, IMG submission 185993) | Hydrothermal vent microbial communities from East Pacific Rise, Pacific Ocean - CV88 | ecosystem: Environmental > Aquatic > Marine > Hydrothermal vents | place: Pacific Ocean: East Pacific Rise...
TGAAATAGATGATAAACTAGATAATAAATCAGATACAAGTCATACACATGATGATAGATACTATACTGAAACTGAAATAGATGATAAACTAGATAATAAATCAGATACAAGTCATACACATGACTTAGAGAATATTAATAACCTAAATGCAACATATACACAAACATTTTCAGATAATGTAGATATTGATAATGGCGATGCAAAAGTTATAAAACTATTTGATGAAGTAACTATAAAAAAATCAAGAAAGATAAGAATAGACTATTATATACCATACAAATTTAATACATCTATAAGATCAGATGAATTTTGTGGGATCTATTTTAATCTAAATATCAAGATAAATGACAATTGGTACAACTTAGGAAATAATGGTATCAATGAAAGTTATATAAATGATGATGCAACAAACTCACAAACATACAATAATTTTATGATATTAGATTTTGTAAACGAATTAGATATTAGAGCAGATTATACTGTTCAAGTAGAAATAACAGCTAGAACTACTGAAGGAAGTGCAAATATCAATAGTGATCACGATATAAATAGTACAGATAATAATTTAGATAGTAGAGGTGATCTATATAAATTTAGCAATCAACAATACGCACATATATCAATACAAGAATTAAATTTATAATAGGAGGTGATTTACAATAATAAATATAGTTTTAAAATAAAAGACAAATAAAAATATAAAAAAAGGAATAAAATGAATAAGTCAATTTTTGATGAAGAAGATAATATTGTTGTATTAGGTGAAGATGATATAACATCAAGTAGTAACTTACCAGCAGAAACAGAAGTCTCTATATATAGAGATGCAATTAGTGCAAAGTATAATTTGCTAATAAGTGCTTTTTTAGCATTTTTGACAGTTATATCAATAAGTGCAGGAAATGCAGATATGAATTTAACTGTATTTTTAGCTTTAGTATCGTTACTATTAGCTATTCAATCTATTACGATAAGTGGTAAAAATATTGGTAGATTTTTTAAATACGGATTTAGACACCATAAACCAGTACCGCTGATTTATTATAGTTTTGTATTTAGTATTAGTATGGCTTATATTAATGGATATGCTGCATTACAGGCTTTAGGATTTATCAATAATTCATGGTGGGCATAAATGAAGAAGAATATTATTATTCTTCTTTTTGTTATTTTTTCATTTAATGGATGTTCTTTATGGAATAAACCGAGTTATTATATGAGTATAGATATTGATAATAAAAAACATTTTTCAACTACAAATCAAAGTATTGAATTGTATAGATGTGAAACAACTATAAATGATATTTGTTTATTATTTGATAAAAATGGAGATTTTATTAAAGAGACAATATCTCCAAAAAGATGTTTTATAATAAAGAAAAATCGTTATTGTCCAATACCATCATTATTTCACGAACAGATAATAAATGACACAATGAGCAAAGATATGAAAATCAAACAGACACTTTTACGTGAAAATGCAAAAATTGAAGAAGAAGATGCAGAAGTAAATGAAAAAAAGCTCACTTTTGCACAAAGAATGAGAAAAAAATACTTACACAAAAAAGAGGAGGACTAAATGTCATTACCAATATCTACAATTATAAGTTTAGCAAGTAGTTTTATAGAAAATAAAACAGGAAACCCTATAAAAAGGGCAGCTGTAGGTACAATAAAAGCACCAGTTACAGCACCAACAGCAGTAGTAGAAACAATTCAAGAAAAACCAGCACAAAGTGTTACGATAGCAGGACTAGGAGCTATAGCATCAAGTTATATGCAAAGTGAGCAAGATATAAATATCTATGAATATGTAACAGATTGGCTAGAGATATTAACAAATTTTGCTATAGATATGTGGGGATGATAAAGCTAGCAGTACAGATAATATTAGTAATATTTATACTAGCTTATATATCAGATCCAGGTATTTTAGATGATGTTTTAGACATAAAAGATGATATAGTAGATACTAGTATTGATGCTGTAGATAGTATTGATATAAATAAAATCAAAGATAGAGCAAAAGAGATATTAGAATAAAGATTCTAATATCTTTTATGCTACCATTTTTAAAAAGGAAAGATATGAAAAAAAGATTAAGTATAGTATCTATAGCATTAGCTATGTTTTTAGGTGGATGTTCAGCAAATATAGCCACAACGGTAAAGATGAGTGAGCTACTAGATAACAAATCAAAACAGTTGAATGGAGAGTTATATATAGAAGTATCTAGTTGTAATAATTTTGAAGATTCACGAAAGGAATCAGAGAATCTGATAAAAACTAGAAAAGCTATATTAAATGGTTTTACTGATTCAAAATACAATCAATGTTTTAAAAAGAGCTTTACAAGCTATGCTATGTTTAATGTACCAGTTCAACTAGCTCATGATAAAAATAGCATATCATCAAAGTATATAAATCTTATCACAGATAGAAATTATCTTTTATCTTTAAACATACCAAAAGATTTACAAAAAAATATTTACAGAATACAAAAAGATAATATAACTAAAAGTAAGATAAATGTAGGTATAAAAGTTATCAATGATATAAAAGATGTACCATTTACTGCATTGTCAGTTTTTATCGATGATGTACCATTTATAGCAAAACAATTAACATCGCATAAAAACACAAGTTTTATCATGAAACTTTCAGATGTATCTGTACAAACGGCTTTGAAAGAAGATCTTGCAATCATATTATTAAGACAATAACATATCATAAATATATAAAAAAGCTATCAAAAAGCTATCTTTTAAGTATCTATCAAGTTTTAGTATGTCATAATTCTTTTATCAAGACAAAAGGGATGAGAGATGAGCTTACAGCATGGATTTATTGGACAAATTGAAGTAGAAAAAGCAAGAGAAGAATTTAGTAGCACTTATATATGTTCAGACGGTAGCTTTTGGAAAAAAAATATATTTTGCGAAAGACCACATACTGGAAATATTATAAAAGGGTGTGAATATGATGATATTGAAGAGTTGCTTGGATATTATACTGAATCATTTTTAGACACATTTAATACCAAAAAAGATATTGAATTATTTGAAGAAAAGACTTATGAATTAGATGCTGATATTAAAAATGAAATATTGGCTATACTTGCTGAAAACAAAACAGCATATATGCTTGATGATAATGTATCAGATGATAAAAATATGTTAATTTCAGATAGAGTTACAGATGGACAAGAAACTTTGTTTTTTACGACAGAAGAAGCATGGGAAGAATTAAACAAAGATTATGATAAAGTAAATGAAACATTGGTTATTTGGTTACTAAGATTATGATAGTAACATTTGGACATGACAAAGGTGGTGTTGGCAAAAGCACCACAGCTATAAATCTAAGCGTATTAGCAAATAAAGACTATGATCTAACAGTTATAGATCTTGATCCAAAAAGACAGTTTAGTTTTTTTAATAGCAAAAGAAAAGAAAAAAAACAGATAAAACAATATGATGCAAAAAATCCAAAAGATTTAGTAAAATTTGCAAAAAACTATGATGGACTTATCTTTATTGATCTTGGAGGATTTGATAGTAATATGTTTCGTACTGCTCTACTTATATCAGATATTGTAGTAGTTCCTCTAAGCGATAGTGATAATGATATTTTAGGATTAAAAGATTTTAATGATATGCTAATTGATATTCAAAATTCAAAAAAGAACAAAAAAATATCATTTGAAATTGTATTATTATTAAATAGACTACATCATGCGAATAAATCAGCTCATAAAGGACTTAGTAAATTTGCAAAGAAATATGACTTTTCTATTTTTGATACTATCATAAGAGAAAATGCAATATATAAAAATATGCTTTTTTGTGGTAAAAGTGCGACTGAACAAACAGATAAAAACCCATCAAAAAATGTAAAAGAGTTATATAAAGAATTAAAAAACAAAATGGAGAAAAGATAATGGCAAAAGATAAATTTGATGATATATTAGAAGATGAAATTATAAAAAAAGCAAGTGCAAAAATGAGTGATAATGATGAAGATGATGAAGAGTCAGAAAAACAACATCAATTTATACTCAGATTCAAAAACAAAGCAGAGTATAAAAAAGTACAGAAATATGCAAAAGCAAAAAAATTAACAGTTACATCACTTTTACTAAATATGCTAGTAAAAAAAGGCATAATATAGCTTATTGATATATAAAAGATATTAAAAAGCTATCTTTTATATAAATATATAGTTAAGTTTACTGATAGTTTTTATCTTATAAAGGAGGTGTAGTATGGAAAATGGATTTATCTATAATGGATTTAAGTTTAAAAATTTGAAAGAGTTCAAAGCCGTTCAGAATTTAGCGATAAAAAACGGCTTTAAAAGTACAAAACAATTTAATATGTTTTTAGAACAAAATTATAACTAAAAAAAGGTAAAAATACAATGGCAATATGTCAAGTTTGTAAAAAGCAAATTAATAAAACATTTAGGCTAAAAAATGCTAGACATCTTACTGGTGAAAAGGTTTGTTTAAATTGCTATCAAAATTTAGAGAATCATATAAATCAATCATTACTTTTTAGTGATGATTGGGATAGTAGTAATATGATCTCATTTGACTTTGATAAAGAATTAGATTATGAAGAGTTTAAAGAGTTTATGATAAATAAACTAAACTATGAAAATATGACTGTATTTTACAAAGAGATAGATATGAATCCTCGCACAGCCGTACAAACCTGGAAAAAGAAAAAAGAGATACCTTTTTTGGTTCAGGCATATATTCAAAATAAAATAGATAGTATCAATAATATTGATAGTAAGATTGAAACTAAATTTGTAGAGATTACAAAGTTTGAAGAAAGAAAATTAATGGATAATAATACTTTAATCTTTATTATTACTTTATTGAAACAAGAGCTTTATTATCTTTATAGCAGAAGACATAATGAAAACAATGGTGGAATTTGTAAACCAAATGCTTTAACTCTTGTAAAATATCTTAAAAGTTTACATGCAAAATATGACATAAATAAAAATGTAGAACTTGAACATATTCATTCTACATTTTTATCAAAAGATGATCTTGAGATTTTTATAGGAAAGAAATATAAGTATGGTATTCTATTATCTTTTGATAATAGAATACCAAAACATATAGCTAGATTTAAATATCTATGGATACAATTTTCTTCATCAAGAACTCTTTTATCTTATATTAAGTTAAAATCTATAATTTAATCCAACAGTTGATATAGAGATATTATCAATAAGTGTTATCTCTTTTTCATCTGTTACACTTATATGATCTACTTTTAGATAATCATATTTTATTAGAATAGATATATTATTTGTAACTGGTACAGATACCATTGCATTTGCACCATAAGCAAAACTATCACTAGTATCATTAACTATAGTTAGATCAGATTCTAGTAACTTTGCTTGAGAGTATCCAACTAAAATACCTGCTTTGAATTCTATCCAATCAAAATCATAAATTGTATTTAGATTTAAATATATATTTTGTATGCTATAAAGCTCTTCATCATATTTATGATAATTTATACCTAAATCATATTTATCTTTTTTTGATATACCTGTGCTAAAAATAGTAGAAGTACTATTCGCAGTAAGTGATATGTAATAGTTGCTATCATCAGCTACTATAGTAGTATTTAGTTCTATAGTTTCAATATCCTTATATGGTATAAAATAATCGCTATCTTTAAAACCATCAGATACATCTTTTATCTGAATAACTTTTTTTTTGCCATCAGACATAACAGAATCACTATATGCAAAACAATTTATAGTAATTAACAATAAACTTAATATAATTCTTTTCATCTTATTCTCCTACACATCTAATTGGAATGCCTACCGCATTACCTACATCTTGACTAAAACTACCATCAAAAAAGTAAAATGAATTTTGTTCAAAACTACTTGACCATAAAGCAATTTTATCATCTACTTTGTACTCTCTTTTATCATTTAAAATTACGCCATTATTTGGAAGCTTTAAAAAACTATCAAACCCATTCTCAATATCTTCATCTAAAATCTCTTGCTTTGATGCTACATGAAAACCTATCGGACATACTCCATTTATATTGTTAGTCCAAAAGTTCTGTCTACTTTGTACACTTGCACTACTCCAATCATCATCTATATCATCTGTTTCAGAAAATGACAACCCGTCACTTCCCCATTGGAAATATATACCATAACAATTTAAATCAATAGCATCTGTACATACTCTACTTGCACCTATGTTTCTATCTAACCATATTTTAGAAGTTGTAGGAGATACAACTGTATCATAGCTCATACCTCTAAATACAACTTTATTATTATCATAAAGCCCAGCTGCAATATCTTGTCTTGTACTATTTAGATCTAGTTCAAAGTTAGAAGCTGAACTATTAAGTGACTTAGTTTTTAGTATAATTGCTTTTTGTGAACTACTATTTGAAGCAATAATTGCTTCACTAAATATATCATCAATAGTACTATTTATATCTATATTAGTGATAGTTTTAGTAAAAGTACTTGTACTATTTTTATCAGTTAATATAGCATAAAGCAGTATAGATAATTTTGCTAGATCAGTATCGTTATTATCTATATAATCAGATTCAAATTCATCTGTTGTTTTACCAAAGATTGATATTAAGTTGTTTTTCAAAGTAGTATCATCTTTTATAAATGTGGTTATTGGTGATATGATAAGGCTATCATAGCTAGTCATATTTATATCAAATGATAGATTTGTATCTAGTAGCTCACCACCACTGGTTGTAATAGGATATGTGATATTAGTATAAAATCTATACACTCCAGTACCTATATAGATAGCTGTATTATTATCATCATCTTTTACAATTGCATTTTTTATATATCCATCAAGAACTGTTACATCTATAGTTGTATTTTTATCTGTTGAGTTGTTTTCTGTTGTAGTATTGTTTTCAACAGTTGTATTATTCTCATTTGATGTTTGCTCAAAATTTTGGCAACCACTAAATAAAAACAATAACAATATTATCGTAATATATCTCATATTTATCCTTTTATTTTATCTATTTGAGATTTTAAGTTTGTAAATGCAGAGGCATTATCTAAAGGAAATACTCCATCTGGAGTAGTAACTGTAGCACTTCCAAGTGCTGCTAAACTTTGTGATATTACTTCTAATACATTTACACCATTTAATTCAATTTTTAAGCCTAAATCTGAAAGCTCAAAAAAACCTTTATCTGCAAAGTTCAATTTTATTGATGTAGTACTTTTTGCACTCCACCCTTTTATCTTTGTATTTAACTTTTCTTTTGATGGGAATCCAAAAGGAAGAGCTACAATATCAGCAATATTAAAACTTCTTTTAGTAGTAGCTACATCCATAACCAAAGTATCAAAAAAATCAGTATGATCTCTTTGAAGTGCTACACAAAGTAGATAATCCCCTATTTTAAATTCACTTGCACTAAATCCATCACTACTATAATTTTGTAAAAATTCTACATCTTCAATTATTGGAATAGTAAATATCTCATCATCTATCTGTCTTTTTAAAACAGGCTGAATAGATATAGTATCATTGCTATTTATAGCTTTTATTTGACCCATAAATGAAGTATTTAGCTTACTAATTTGGGATGCTATCGCTTCATCTAATATTGTATTGAAATCTGTACTCTGACTAGTATCCATCAATGCACTCCAGTTTTGTAGTATATGGTCCATTGTAATTATCTCCAGTAAAAGTAGCAGTAGTGACTTTATAGTATCCATTTAAAGATTCTAGTGTCATATCTTGTTTTGCTATAGTGAGTGAGTTTTGTTTTACCTCATTTATATAGCTAGCATCAAGATATACTGTATCTCCTGGTATGATTGTAGGTATAAGCATAGAGCTTATATCTACTCCCATCTCTGTTTTTACTACCCCCTTATCTTTTAAAAGTCCGCTACTGCTTGAGATAACTATCGCTTTATTTATATCCAGTTTTTTAGTAAAAATCTTGACTTTATTATCACTTATATGATATTTAAGATTATAGTTATTGCAAATACTATCAAGTGCATCTGCACTATTACCACATAAAATCTCTTTTGATTTTAGAGTGATTGACTTTTCTATATCCTCAAAATCAAGATTTAAATCAGATGATATTTTTTTTAGTACAGTTTGCATATCTTCCCCTTTTCTAAAAGAGATATTTGTTTTAGCTTTTTTTATATTCATAAAACCCTCTCCAGCTATAAATGTAGTGATCCAATTCACTCCACTAAGCGTATGCCAAATATTAGTACTCTCACCACAAAATAGTATTTGATAGTTTTCTTCATATCCTGCACTTAAAACTATATTCATACTATTCTCACTCAATGCATCTCTTAACTCTTTATTTAGATTGTATACCTCTATTTTAGCTTCATTTGGTGTTTTTACATTTGATTTTATTACATTAAAAGATATTTTTATATGCTCTTTTGGTTGTTTTGTAATCTCATTTATTATATATTCTTTGCTATGTGTTGTGATTTTCAACTGTACAAATCTTTTGAACAATTTCATAGTATCTCCTCTTTTGTTATATATATTAAAGAAAATCTTGCTTTAAAATCTTCAATAAAAGATGGTTCAGATTGAGTTGCATTTTGTGTATCTACTAGTATCAGATTACCTAATTCGCCAATTCCTACAGTTTTTAGAAAATCAACATTTGGTACTAAAGCTATATTGTAAAATAGTACTTCATCATCTCTATACATAGAAAATAAAAAAGTATTAGCTGCAATACTCCACTTGAAATAAAAAGTTAGATCAATATTATCTAAATAGATATGATAATGAAATTTATAATTTTGATAAATTGGTAATATAATCATAATCTAACCTAAAATACTACTAAGCCAACTAACATTTTGAGATGCTGCTGGTATGCCTTGCACGGTACCTTTATTTTGACTACTAGCAGTACTACTTTTAATGTCATCATGAACTAAATCTTGTTTAATATCTTTTGAGTTTATCTCTACTATTGTAAACTTTTTAAAGCCAATATCTACAAACAAAGCATTAGATTTATCTTTATCTCTAGTTACAATTATAGATGTTATAGCCATACTATCAAATACATCTAGTCCAGTAGATACAGTTACTAAAATTCTGTTATCTCTCAAGCTTTTTAACTCATCATAAAATTTTTTTGCATCATTTGTATCTTTGTAATATAATAGCGAGATAGGACTATTTGAAACTATTCCAGATACTTTTATATCATAAGGTTTATTTATGATATGGTCGTTTACTATTGATCCATCTTGCAAGACAATATCTGTAGTTTCGCTAGTAAATGTATATGTTTCACTTGTGCTTACATCTAGTGAATTGTATTTATCTTCTTTTTCATCGATCACTGTAAAAAGCAATTTATTTGATAATAATATTGAACTTAAACTCATCTAAAACACCCTACTTGCGATATTGTTTCCAGCAGTTCGTAAAGCATCTACTAAACTATTTGTAGTTTGTTGATCCATATTCCCATGAACAGTAACTGGTATAGATATATCTGTCTTTACATTTGATGAGCTAACTGTATTTGATGTAGTCTGATGATTTGCTACTTGTGAAATTGGTGATGGTTCAGTTGTTTTATCTGAACCACCAAACCCAAAGAAATCAAGTGTATTATCAAAACCATTACTTAGTGTGTTTTTGACATTTTCAAGAGGTGCAGTTACAGCATCTAGTCCTTTGTTTAGTGCTTCTTTTGCTTTATTAAAAGGACCCATAACCGTGTCCATAAAGTTCTTGAACATAGCTTTAAGACTGTCTATCTGTTTTTTTATAGTACCTTTTCCAAAAATATCACTAAAAATAGATTTGATACTTTCTATTATAGGAGATATTAAAGCTAACTGTTTATTTAAAAAAGTATCAAAAGATATTTTACCAGTGATCAGATCCCAAGTTGCACCAAAAGACTTTTCAAGTCCACTAAAAATAGATTTGATACTTTTTATTATAGGGGATATTAAAGCTAACTGTTTATTTAAAAAGGTATCAAAAGATATTTTACCAGTGATCAGATCCCAAATATTGCCAATAAAATAACTAAATCCACTAAAAATAGATTTTATTTTATTAAATACAGTACTGATAATAGCTGATATTATTGGAAACTTTTTAGAAAAGTTATCAAACATATCAGCTATCTTTTGGAAATAATCTCCAAACAAGCTTTTACCACCTTCAGTCCAGACTTTAAAATCTTGATAAAGTAAAATTAAACCAGCAATTAATGCACCTATTGCAAGAGGTATAAGCATAGCTTTGACTTGAGCCATTAAAGCTTCATTCCCAAATAATTTAAATCCAGTAGCAGCTAACTTTAATACACTAAACAAAGCAGTTAAACTTTGACCTACTTTAAATAAAGCCAATCCACCTAAAGCAAATCCTACTATTTTTAATATTTTTTCCCAACCGCCGAAACTTTGAGCGATATTATCTATCCAAGTTATCAGCTCTTTTACAACAGTAATGAAACCCATAATAAATTTTGTTAAAGATTCGATAAATACACCTAATCGTTGATGAATAACTTTTTTATTTACCATATACCAGTCGTTAAATTTTTTCATTAGATTACTAAAAACAGGTATAAATTTACTCGTAAGCATATTTGATAAACCCTCAAATACTTTTGTAGTATTATCCATATTATCACCAAAATCTGCACTATCTTTTATCATCTGTGGAGATTTTATAGCACCTAGTTCCACTGCTTGTTTTTTCATAGCTTCTATACTACTAGAACCATCTTGTAGCATAGTTATCATGCTACTATCAAGTCCAAGTTGACCTGCTAAATTTTTTTTTAGACCTGCATCATTAATCGAAGCAAAAGCATCACTAACCTCACTCATCACATCTGTTGTATCTTTCATCATACCATTTGAATCTGTAAGACTAATACCCATCATTTTAAAAGCTTGTATAGCACTTCCCGTTCCCATAGATGCTTCTTGCATCTTACTTTCAAGATTTGTAAAACTAGATATAAATGATTCTTGAGAGCCACCAGCTTGTTCACTAGCGTAGATATATTGCTGTAACTCATCCGTATTTAAAGATATTTTACTAGCAGTTTTACCTATAACATCAGCAGCATCTGCACTACTTTTAGATAGTGCAAAAATACCTCCGGTAGCTATTGTAGCTACTCCTGTCAAAGCTTTAAGTCCACTTTTCACAGTATTTACACCCTCTTCAAATCTCTTTAAATCTTTTGTATCGGCATCTACACCTAAAATAATTGATAAGCTTTCTAATATACTTTTACCCACGATTTAACTCACTTTGTTTTTTATTTTGTTCATTTATATGATTGATACTCTCTTTAAACATAGGATAATCCATGGTTTGTATCTCAGTTGGTGAAGTATTAAAAAAGCTTGCCATTTGAATAATAGATTTTCTTAATTCTCTTTTTGCTTTAATGACATCTTCATCACACCAGTCTGAATGTTTGCTTTTATTTTGTTCATATCTATACCCAGTCGTTTTAGTATTTTGGACTTTCCCAGCGATTCTAAACCAAGTTGTAGATTTATAGCTTCACCTAAAAGATCTATATATTCATATACTTCAAATTCATCAGGATCAAAATCTTGAAGATCTACTTTTATATTTTTCAATATATTATTTCTTACAAATACACCTGGCTCTTTTATTTTATCAAAATCTTTTAATTTTACTATCAGACTAAAAACTTGCTCAGGATTTAATCTATCTATTTGTATCTCTTTCATTTCATCTTCACCTACACTGAAAGTGTAAAATAATCCTTTTGCCATTTTCTAATTCCTTTCTTTATTATAATAAATTCATGATCGTAGGATCTACTAGCATGATCTGTACTTTTGTATCTTGATGAGCTTCTTTACCTCTTTTAGCACTAGGTCGATTTATAACATACGATTGACCAGAAACTACTACTTCATCTGCAGATGCTGGATCTTGAACGATAAAAGCAAAAACAGCGCCTTTTAGTGCAAATAACATTTTTGCACTATTGCTACCTTGCTGGAAAGTCAAAGTTGCTATATAGTTGTTGTTTGTTGATTCGCTTCTTATTACATTTCCATCTGCTCCAGTATGAGTAGCATAAAGATTTTCTTCTTCAGGAACTATCTCTATCATACTATCATCTGCAAAACCACTTAGTGCTATACCATTTGCTAGATATACTAGCTCTTTCGCTCTATATGTATACATTATATTGTCACCGTTCCTTTAATTTTTAAAGCATGAATACTATGTAAGTAGTCAAATATATAAAGATCTTCAAGTATAATATCTCTACCACCTGGCAAATCTGCAGCAAGTGGTATATTGATCTCTAAAGTTGATTTATCTACTATATTCCTTTTAGCACCTTCGTCCATCACCTCGACTACTGCACCTTTTATCTTCAATAAAGTGGTGTCATTTTTTGGCATATCTGCATCTAGCATAATATCAACTATTCTTAAGTCTATAGCATGATCTATATAGTCTATACCTCTTTTAATATCTGCAAACCAACCATTTCCAGCTAATATATTTTTTGTAACTGCATTATCTTGAATATCTACTACATACCCACATCTCTTATCTGTTAGAACTTGCTTATGGGTAGCTGTAAGATTGTCTACTGCTAAACCTTTTAAAGTTCTATTTTCCCAAGATTCACCTTCATCAATACTATAAATTCTTCCTAAAATAGATGTATCTGCAAACTCATCTGTTTTATTATGATAAATTACATTTGTTTTTTGATGCTGTTTAGTTTTTATATAAGTTGCTATATCATCTGTAGCTCCATCATCTAAAATGTTTGCTGCATTTGAAGATATTACGAATCTTAATCTTTGAGGATTTACTTCAACTTTATCTGCTATCTCTTTTAATTTATCTTCACCAGTAAGTGTAGTAGCTAAAAAATAAGCTCCACCACCTTTTTGTATAAAATCCTCTATAGCTGTATCAATATCTTCATCATCTGCCATTCCTAGCAAAAATAGTTCCGCAGGTGATTCTTTTTGATTGAAAAAACTATATGCTTTTTTATATTCAATAGTTGAATCATTAAAATCTTTAGATAGATCTGATAGATTCAGATACTTCTTATATCTTTGATCTTTGTCAATAATTGCATCTTCTTCAGGTATATCTATCACTAAAGCTACTTGATTAAATCCAGCAAAAACAACACCACTCTCACTTACACTTGTGGTGGTTTTTATTATTGCACTCATATCACTCATATTATATCTCCTTTATTTTCCCATTAAAATTTATACTGTCTATTATCTCAAGCTCTATTGAAGACTCTAAACTAAAGTACATAAAACAACTCAATAAATATCTCTCTTCAAAACCATCATCATATGCTATACTAGTATTTATCATAGTTTCATCTTGTATTGATAAGATCTGAAGTGAGTTAATAGTTGAACTCTTTGATATGCTTTGCATTAACTTCAATGCTAAAAAATCTGTATCCTTCCCATAAAACTCTATCTCCACTTTTTGTTTATATTTATGTAGTGTTTTCTGGACTAAAGTATCATTTATTGTTTTTGTAAAATTAGTATCATTTACAATTCCTAACTCTTTAATATCTACAAAATCAACTGTTATAAATCTATCATCTTCTATTTTTGTATTTCTATGTTTTAGATATACTTCTAGTCCTGAACTGTCTTTTATCCAATCATAAATATTATTTTTAATTACTCTATATTCTTCCAGTTTTTACTCCTAAATATATATTAAAATCATCTCTTAGCAACTCTACTGCTTCGATGATCTTATATTTTATATTGTTATATAAAATAAAATTATTTACTTCTATTTTCTCATTTGTTAAAAATCTCATATCATGTACAGTTTGAATAGTATCTACAAACTTATTTTTAGTATTTGCACTTTCGGCTACTACATCAATATTATTGATACTAATCTCTTCACTTATATCAAATTTATCTTTTACCTGTACTATAGTATGAAGTTCTGCTACATCTCCACTAAAGCGGTGCATCATCCTAAAACTTTTTATAACTCTTGCCATGAGATGCTCTTCATCAATAATCCACTATCCCTAAGCGGTGTATTGTTTCCTTTTTTTCTTTTTATAGTTTGTTTTTTATTTGCTGCAAATGGTACACCACCAGCTCTTATGGTTTTTTTAATCTCATTGGCAAACCATACTCCTGTTTGACCTCTTAGCTTACTACCATCTGCACCATCTACAACTACTTTTTTTGTTATCTCTTTTAACTTATTTTTAATAATATCTTTGTTTTTATCTGCTGTACTTCTGATAAAACTTCTTTTTGGTATACCTCTTTTAGCACTTCCAAATTCATGTATCATCGCTACATCTAAAACACTTACACCACTATTAGGATACTTCAATGTATCAAATACACCTACTGCTATACTTCCTTTTAACTTCATAATTCTTTTGGTAAGCCCTTCTATACCACCATTCATTTTTTTATGAATTAAACTCATAAGCTATCTTTTTTATATCTTTTAGCTATCATTTAAATATCTTTTAGCTATATTACAATAGGCATCATAGTAATGCTTTTTTCTTTTAAATCTAAAAACTTTATACCATAAGGTGTTGATTTTAGAATATTATCTCTATCATCTATACTCTCTTTGAAACTAAAGCTTTGACCACCTGCACTATATGAAGTGATCTCTTTTCCTATAAACTCATCACCTTCTGCGATAAGTTTATTTAATTTTAGTTCATGAGCTGCAAGAGCTAAAACCGCTTCATCATAAAGTAAGCCATATTTATCACTCCATACTTTTTGCTGTGCAAAAAGTATTTGAGCATCTATAGTTTCATCACTCTCATCTTTAAATTCAGGATACAAACCTCGCAAAAGACTAGCTGTCAAAAGACTCATTTATAACCTTTAATATACTATTTTTAGCAGTCTTATTTCCTGTGTCAATATTGTGTAGTGTTGCATAAACTTTTAGATCATCTGCTGTTACCTCTTCATCTTCTAATTCATGTAAAATCAACCTCGCTAAAGATTCATTTTCTACTACTAAAGCATCTATATTATTAGTTAGATCAGTAACTTTATCTTCTAGCTCTATTGTTACTTTTGCATAATCTTCATTTTTTGCATTTAATCTTTCAACCTCTTTTTTATGCTCTTCCAAATCTTTTTTTAATAGTTCATCTATTTTACTAGATCTATTTTCTAATGAATCTAAGATATTTTCTTTATCTTTTAACAAATTATTTTCTTTTAATTCATTTAAAAATTCATCAAAAGTTAGTTGAAAATTCTCATCTATTACAAATGATAAGAATTTATTTTCAGCATAAACTTTTATATTTCCTAAATGCTTTTTTAATTCTATTAGATCAATATCATTTATGTTGATGTCACCTTGAGCTTCAAAATATATATTTCCAAAACTCAAAGGTCTATTTTGATTGTTTCTAATTTTTGTTACTCTCATAATTTATCCTTAGCTTTGTGCTATATCGCCATAGATTAAAGAGTAAAGCTGATCTATAAAAAGTCCACCAGATCTATTTTCCCATTTCTTATAATAAACATCTTTATCAAAATCTTCTGCGTAGACTACCATCTGCATAGTTTCTTCAAAGTGATAATTTCTAGCATTATCATCATCTGCAAGTGCAATAAGTCTATCTTTGCCACCAATTCCTGCACCATTTAGTTCATGTAACTGTATGATTCTATCTTTTTCAGGTTTTGCACTATCTCTTAGATAAGGCGATTTTTTAAGAAGATGATCTAATACTGTATCACCATTTGCACCTATAGTATTTGATACCAATTTTGTATAAAAGTTACTACTTACTACTAGTTGTTGTGGCTCAAAAGTACCATGAGATTTATCGACCATATCTTGTAAAAACATATTTACACCTGTAAATATATCTGTACCATCGCTCTCTTCAGTTATGTCAAAATTATGTATATATAGATCTGGATCATTGATAAGTCCAGTATATTTCTCTTTTCCACTTATACAAAAATCATTTACAAAGATTTGATACTCTTTCATACCTTGTTCAATATGTGCTTTCATATAATTTATAAGCTCTTGTTTATTGTTTTCATACTCTTTATAAACTATCAAAGGGATATTTAGCTCAATAGGAAATCTTGGGATCTCATCTGTCATAGTTTGAAGTTGTAGATTGATATTGTTTGAAGTTGTATCTGTCTTAGCTTTAAACTCTATCTCAGTATTTCCTTTGCTAGCCCAATATTTTACAAAACTTGCCCATGGCATACCTTTAGCGACATGAGGAACTATCAATCTACTCTTTAATAATTTTGTTTGAGATTTAATAATCTCATTAAAAGCTGTTGTACTACTTTCTAATATTATAGATCTTGCTTGTGCTGACCATACCATATTTTATCCTTTTAGATTTGCATTGTTTTTTGTACTATGTAAGCTGATTTACCATCAGCACTCATTGCTCTTACTACAAAATTTACATTTTGCACAGCTGTTTTATTACCATCTGAATCATTATCTTCATCATTTCTAACTGCTCCAATTTGAACATTATTAACATTTGGTTTAAATCTGATATATGGAGTAGTACCAATACCAATAGAATTTTCAGCTATTATCCATGATCCCCCAAATACATTTACTCCTATTTGTTGACCAGTATTATCAACAGTTTGGTTTGTAGCATAGTCACCAGCTCTACCGTCCTCAAAAGTATTACCAACACACTTACCTACGTACGCTTCTTGTGAAGGTGGAAACACTTCACCAGCTTGATTTATACATACTATTATCCCAATAGGTGTATGTACAAGTGCTTTAAAACTTAGATTTTCAGTTAAATTGCTATTTCCTAATTGACCAGCTATTGCACTGTTTGCTGTTTGGATATAATTATTTCTTGCTCCTTGTGCCATTAATTAGCCCCTCCATTAAAATATGCTCTTGTTTGAGCTTCTATATCTGCTACATCATCTGCATCATTTATAGCACCTGTATTGTATCTATCAAGTGTATTACTACTATTTTGTTTTTTTAGAAGTTGGTACATTGGCTTTAGTGATTTTAAATCTAACTCTTTTGTATCAATTCCATCATTTGCAATAATATCTTTTAATATTTCTACTACATCTTCACTATCATTCGATATTTTGATTTGATGAGTTGTCGCAAACTCTTTTATATCTTTTAATAAACTATCATTTTCTACTTTTTGTGCTATTTTTGTAGTTTTTTTCTTTTCTTCTTCTAATTGAGCTTGTAACTCTTTGATCTTATTTTCTAGTTCTGATACTTTATCATCACTATCTGTAACTAGTTTTGATTTATTATTTAAAGCGTCTTCAAGATCTATAATCGACTGATTTTGCTTTACAATAAGTGGTATGATCTCATCTATACTGTCCGTTGTAATCGTTTCAGTACTTCCATTTTGTAGCTGGAAAAATAATTTCTTCATAACTTTCCTTTTTGTATTATTATCATATTTATCTGTAAAAATTGTCTCTTTATTCCGCGGAGATGTAGTAAGTGCTATATGATTTATTTGTTTCATATCTTTTACATAATCATAAGTTATCTCTATATCACCATCTTTATAAACACCCATTTGCTTGATATACCCTACTTCGTATCCTGGACTAAAACCTAAAGTTCGACCATTTAGAATATTTTGTATAGCATTTGCACTTGTAATTTTTATGTCATTTACAAGATATTTACCTATTGGTTTTGCTCTCTCTAAAGTAAAACCAAATTGTATAAAATCTCCCTTATCAAATATCTCAACTACTTGATCTATGGGATGCTCTTCTGTTACTACTACACCATTTGCTCCTTTTAAATTTATTTCATTGAAAAGATTTTCTTCACTTTGAAAAACTTTAAACATCTTATTTGCATCTTCACCTGTAAGTCCCAATCTGTGACCTGCATATTCTAAAACCCCAGCAGATGCTAATACTGCATTCTTAATAATGATAAAGCCTGTATGCTGTTCTATATCAAAAGATGTTTGCACATTTCCATTTTCATCAACACTTTGTAAAGTATTTTGATATAAGTCAAACTGTGGCATTATTATCCTTTAAATTTTCGCATATCTGTTATATCTTGAAGTAATTTATTTTCAATCTCTTCCAATTCATTTAAGATATTTTTATATCTTTCTTCAAAACAAAAGTTGCATAAATGAACATGTGAACCTATCTGTTCTTCTTGTAAAATTATTGGATGTGTATTGTGTCTCACACCTTTAGTACTGTGACAAATATTACATTTCAGCATTTTTATTCCTCCTCTACAATCTGAGGAGGTGCTAAAGTGTTTAACTCTTCTATTTTTGTCTTTAATTTTAAATAATCACCATCTTTAAGCATCTTACTTACTGATATATATTTACCTTCCATTTTTTACTCCTCATCAAATATTGGTAAAGCAGTGCATTGACAATTTACATCTTCACCTGGTAAAATACCTCGACTCCCAGCCCCATCTTTATATGTATAAATTTTTCCGTCAAAACTATTATGTTCATCTCTACTAGATCCACCTTGAGAAATAAGTTTTTTACCTGTAGTTTGCCACTCAAATTTTGTAGCACCAAGGCTGATACTTCTTTGTTTGTTCATATTTTCAAGTATCTTATTTGTTTGATCCATTGCTATAGATCTAGCTTTCTTTTCACTTGAAGTACCTATTTTTAGAAGTGTATCTGATAACTTATCTTTACTATTTCCACTTGCTATATTTTGATAAACTGCTTTACTTATACTTGAAAATGTATCTTTATCCATAGTCTTAATAAGCTCTACATTTGCATCAATAGCAACATCTAAATATTCTTTTAAATTTTCATTATCTATTAAATCATCTAATTTTAAACCTTGAGACACTTCTAATTTTTGGAAATATTTTTTAACATCTTTATTGCTATTAATAAATTTTTTATAATCAGTTTGACTTTTCTTTTTAAATTTAACACCAATTAGTTTACTTACACTATTTTTGAGTTTTTTATTATCAAAGATAGTGTAAAATAATTTTACTTGATCATCTATCTTTGTTTTTAAAGTGTCTACCAAACTATCATTTCCTATTGTCTTAATATCATTGTCGTTTTCTGGAACATCTTTTAAAATTCTATTTGCAAGTGATTTATATCCTGCAACTCTTCTTACTAAAATATCATTGAGATATGCTTTTTGCATAGAATTTATTCTTATTTTATTTTCTTTTTTACTCATTATAGTCCTCTAAAATACCTGCTTCTTTTAAAGCTAATTGTTCTAGTTCTTCATCAAATACACCTTTCTTTTTTAAATATTTAGTGACTATAGTATCACTATACATCATAGATAATACATTTGCATTATTAATATGTATTTGTTCTGTTTCTGCAAGTGATTTATTTGATTTGTGATATAATGCTATCCATTCATATTCAATTTTTTCAGTACTATTAAAAAAAGCTTTTGCTATAACTGTATCAAGTTTATTGATAGGTGTTTCAAATTCATCAATTTGCATAGCTTCAACTTTGTCGTAAAACAAAGTTAAACCACTCTCACCATTTGCACTTAAGCCTGTTGGATTGTTCCCAAGTAGAACTAGCTCAGGGATTCGTAAAACTTTACTAGCTTTTTTAGATATAGATTCATCAAGTGAAGTTATACTTGCACTATCTAATGTAACTGTACCAATTTCTTCATGATCTTTATCAATAACTAGCATCTTATGTAAAGACAATCCAACAGCTAATACATTCAGTCTATTATAAACTGCTTCTTGCTGTTCTGCAGTCTCAAGTCTTCCTAATTTTGTTCTTAATACGGGCTGATTTAGTCTTATTGGTAAATTGGCAAATATATCATTGATAGAACTATCAGCTATAAGTACATCATATAGCTTATAAATCACACTGTTACCTAAAAAATCTGTTTGCATAGAGCTATAGCTAGATAGTGTATCATCTCCCACAAATTCCAAACATCTAGATCTATGAATTTTAAGAGGATTATCTGTATTTATCTTATAATGAGTATAGTCATTTGAAAAAGTTGTACTAAATCCTTTTTCATTATATACACTTAAAAGTGGTTTTTCATAAAGTTTTATATCTTTTAAGCCATCTTTTCTAATCTTATCTATATCAAGTGGTAGTTCTGGATCTAATCCATCGTCAATAGTCATAACTGCAATTGCACCACCAAATGTTTTAGCTAATTTACTACCGCTATAAAAAAGTTTTTTGATATTAAATTCATTTACTTTATTTTCATAACCTTCTGGGGCTTTTTTGATTTGTCTAAATTTTCGTACCATATGGAATGGCTCAAGCGTAACTGCACTTTGAAATATCCAATGAGTTTGAAGCAAAGCAGACATCTCGAAATACGTTTTAAAGTTTTTATAGTATGCAGAAGTGTTTTGTAAGCCTCGCTCAGAAGCTATACGATTATGTATATCAGTTAAACTATCAGTTGCTACTAGTGACATACTTTTTCCTTTGATCGCTCGACCGCAGCACAAACACCTTTATCGACTCTTGAATCTATTATCTGCGAAGCAGACGAAAATTTTTTTAGCTCAATCCACTCACTCCAAATATCTTTATTGTTTATCATATTTCCTATTATTTCGCTATCTTTTGCATAGCTAAAAAGCAACTTACCGCTTGTATTTTTATCGTCATTTACAATTAAAAAACAACCATTTTTAAAAACTACTCTATATATAAGATCATCTATTTTTAATATATCACCTTGACAAATCTCTTGATCTTTACTATCGTAAAGTTTACTGTAAAGCAAAACTATATTCTCATCTCCAAATGTAAACTTAGTAGTAGCATCATAAATAGCAAAAATATCCTCACTATACAAAGTATGATTGAGTATTTTATGAGTATTTTTATCTAATATTTTTACATTTACCACTACTTTTTTCCTTTTTTATTTGTTCGACCGCGGCACAAACACCTTTATCGACTCTTGAATCTATTATCTGCGAAGCAGACGAAAATTTTTTTTTAACCTGGAGCTGTTAGAATAAAACTCTCTTTTATTCTTTGAGAATAATAATTTATTTTTATATCTATATCTACTTTTATATCTAAATCTCTAAATAAACACTCATTTAACTCTTTTACTTTTATAACCCATTCTTCAAACAACATCCAGCGAAACCCACCAGCACTAAATCGAATACTTCTCATAGCCCTTTTAAGAGAAGATCTATCTATATTATTTGCATCACTTGCATATCGTATTGAGTGATACTTTTCTATGAACTTATTTGTTTTTTTGCATATCTGAACTACTCTTTTATTGTACTTTTGCAGACTTCTATTCCGTCTATCTTTAGCTGACATTGGTTTTTTCATCTAAAACATCCCTAAGCTAAATGTTTCTTTTTTAGAAAAGCAAAGTAAAACTGCATCTGCTTTATTTGGTGAGCTAATACCTCTTTTTCGCATTGCATCTTTTGATTCTATAGCTATTTTCCCACTAGATTTAAAATCTATTCGCGGAGATGTAAGCTCTTCAATTAATTTAGTATCATCTGGAATACTTATAAGTTCATCTTCATCATAAGAATTTATACCTTTTACTTGCTCGTATGTTTTTCTAAATCTTTGTCTAGCACCCCACCAAAGCTCTGCTCTTTTATTTAAAAGCATATCTTGATTATCATAATCTGTATTATCGAACTGTCCTTTGCTAGGTGCTTCACTTACTTTTACACCAACTATTGTTGGCTTATAAACTTTTTCATTTGCTAATAAAGAATTAAACTCACCTCTTGCACCAGCTCCTACACCTATCGCATCAAAATTTATATACTCAATATTATTGAGCTTACAGTAGTTAAATACTTTTCTTGTATTGACTGTAGTATCACCTTGAGTTTCGTCATAATCCCATTCTTTAATATCTACAATACTTATACCTTGAAGTAAAGCTATAGCATTTGCATCAGCACCATCATCTGCTACATCGTAGCCAAGCGTTTTAACACCTCTTGCATTTGGTTTAAAGTTGATAGCTGCACTTACCCACTCAAATGGTATACATACATTTTTATCACTTGCTTTATAATTGATGTCAATCTCTTGAGCTACTATTACTGGGTCTAATTTTTCGCATTGTTCCTTATACCATTCATCATCTTTTCTAGGATCATCAGTCCACCTAAATGTCATAACCCTAGCACCCTTTTTACTTCTTTTTTTATAAAAATAATTCTGCCCTTTCGATGAACTTATCTCTATTCTTATATTTGTGTTTTGTGATAGTGCTGCATCTGTAGACTCTGGATTTTCTAATGAAGCTGCTTCATCTACAAAATACATAAGCTTTCTACCACCCCGACCTATCTCTTCACCAGCTTCACCAGTGATACTAGCTCCATCTTTACCATTTAAACACTTCATTCTATTTATATCTTTTATTGGTGAAAATTGTCTTGTTAAACCTTTTTCATCAGTAAAAATTGGATAAAAGAAGCTAGGTAATGCTTTTATAAAATATCTTATTTTTTCGAATATACTATCCATATCACCAAGAGTATCAACCAAACTAGCTTTACGACTTCCCCAGCCAATAGAACTACCACTTACAAACAAAAAAGCCCATGAACTAAATGCTACACTTACCCATGTAATACCTGCATCTCGTGTTTTTTCTACCATTCCGTCTTTATTTAATATCAAACTTTCATATAACCAATTTACATATTCTTTTTGCTTATCAAAAAGTACAAAAGGCATATGCGGAGTTTTTGTTTTATCAAAAGCATTTCGTGGATCATAAGTCATACCCCAATCTTGAATAAAATCAATAGGATTAGTAGAATAATGTTTTAGATATTGTTGCAATAAATTTTTATTTGATTGTAATTTTTTGAGTATAAAGATTCTATGATTTATAATTAGTTTATAGTTAGGTGAAAGGAAACTAAAATTTTCAAGATGATGTTGCTGGTAATTTGTCATAGATGTACTCCTCTCAAAAAATTATGAAAGAAGTATATCTTTATGCAATGTACTTAGTGTAGTGTAATAATTTATGTTTTATTATATTCTTTTATATATTTGTATATAGTAGCTTTAGATATATTATATTTACTCATGATCTCTTTTATTGACACTCCATCTGATCTCAGTTTTACTATATCTTTTATATCTTCATTAGATACTTTTTGCTTCACTCCAAATTTCACACCTTTCTTCAAAGCATTAGCTATACCTTCAAGTTGTCTCTCTTTTCGTATATCTGTTTCAAACTCTGCAAATGAACCTAAAATATTTAACATTAGCTTACTCATACTATCATCACTACCATCTGCTGAAATATTTATATTTTGTTCTAATGCTCTAAATCCAACCCCTTTATTTTGAAGAGATTTAATAGTATCATTCATATCTTGTATAGATCTAGCAAATCTATCAAGTCTATTGACTATAAAAATATCTCCATCTCTTACAAACTCCAAAGCATTGTTAAGCTCATCTCTATTTTTTAAAGTAGTTCCAGATCTCTTTTCAGTAAATATCTTAGTACATCCAGCTTCTTTTAAAGCTGTTATTTGTGAATCTAAATTTTGGTGAGTAGTTGATACTCTTGCATAACCTACTAACATTTTAAATCTTCTATATCTTTTGTTAATTTTCTAATTTTAAGGTCATGTAAAACACCTTGCGCTATAACTAATCCAACCAGTAACATTTCTAATAAGTCCATTTTAAGCCTTTATATTATAAAATTTTATTAAAGGTTGGCTGGTGGATTACTCCACCAAACCTAAGGTTTCCAAAAGAGTTACAATAAGAACGGCTATTCTTAGTAACTCTCTTATCAAACTTATCCACTTCATAGTGAACTCCTCTAATAAATTTGCCATCTGTTTCCAAACGAACAAAAGAATTATAGATTAATCTTACTTTAATTTGTCTTAAATTATCTAAGACTATTAAAGAATATACACAAATTACATTTTAAGACACTCTTTAAGACACTATAAAACCTACATCCTCAAAAATATACATAATATTATAGTATTTAAGACACTCTTTAACTGCTCATCTCTCGCATATAAGCTCTTGTAGCTTCTACATCATCCAGACTATCATAATCAATAGTAAGCTGATTATCTTTAGCCTGTTCTTTTAAAACACCCTCACGCATAATATCTTTAGCACTATTGCTAATTTTTATAGCCTCATTGTTTATAGCTACCATTTGAGCTATCTCTTCAGCGGACACAGTACCATTTTTAATATTTGTCATAACCTCATTGCTAAATATATTAGCACCTATGAAATTAGCTTCAACTAATGGCTTTAGTCCATTTGCAGAAATACGATCTATCTCATCATATTTCATAGTTAGATCTACAGACTTACTCATTATCTCTTTAAACTTTTCAGGATCATATTTATTTTTAATCTCATCAATATGTTGACCTGCATTAGTTAAAACTTCAACAGTAGTTTCTATATCTTTTTTTTCTTGATCTAGTTTTCTTTTAATTCGTAAAACTGTATCAGCACTACACTTTACATTTTTTGCAATACCTCTAAGACTCAATCCATTATTGAGTTGTCTAATAATCTCTTTTCTTTTATCAATATTCAAAGCCATTTTATACCTCACTATCTATGTACGATTATTGCTAGTACGATTTTCTTTTCAAAGATGCACTTAAAAATACCTTTTTTTTATTCTAGCTATTAAATCATACAATAACTTTAATATTAGACATATAGAAAATATAACAACCGTTAGACCATAAACATACATTTTTAAACAAAAAAATATTACTTTCTCTTATCCAAAAATCTTTTCGCTACAGCTCTACTAAGTCCTCTTACATACAATATCTTACTATACTTAAGCATATTTACTTGAGTAGTTTTTAGCTTATTTTTTTTTAGATATTTATAAACTTTATTTGCTTTATCATTTGCAACTTTATTTCTCTTTTTATCTATTTGTTTACGAAAATCCATATTTGTCTTGATTGCTGATTCAGATTGTCTCTTTCTAACTGCTCTCGCATATTCTTCATCATTTAAATACCTTCCATATTCTTCAAAAATTGAGATCTTATCACGAGGGGTATATTTAGTTTCAGATTTTCCAATGTATTGATAAATTTTCCCACTTTGCCAATATTGAAATACACCTTTTGCCAATTTTCGTATCTTCATGACATCAAGTTTATTGACATCTGTTTTCATTTTATCTTGATAATTACATATATCTTCAGTCAAACTATCTACACTATTTATAACCTTATTTTTTGCTATTTCTAACCCTCTTATAAATAAAAAGTCAT